>Ga0315912_10001318_pt1 | contig 31310 bp, 19 predicted proteins | sample VfabasoilMG_FD_204469 | JGI IMG/M metagenome (GOLD analysis project Ga0315912, IMG submission 204469) | Garden soil microbial communities collected in Santa Monica, California, United States - V. faba soil | ecosystem: Environmental > Terrestrial > Soil > Garden | place: USA: California...
CGGCTACTACATCGAGGAGGCCCTCGCCGGCTCGCGCATCTCCGACGTCATCGAGGGCGTGCAATACCAGTGGGAGGAGCTCTGCCGGAAGATCAAGCAGCAGATCGACCACGCCACGAAGAAGGACTTCATCAAGCCCCGCGAGGGCGTGCGCCTCGTCGAGTTCTACGAGTCCCAGATGCTCGCCAAGACCTACCTCAACATCGAGCAGAACGGGAAGAAGAAGCGCTAGCCCGTGTTCTTCAACCCGCCGGCGATGCCGTTGACGGTCAGCTCCAGCACCGCGCGGATGCCCTCGCGGTCCGGCTTGTTGAGGCGGCGGACGCGGCGGCGCTTGATCATCTCCACCTGCAGGTAATTGAGCGGATCGACGTAGGGATTGCGCAGCTTGATCGAACGCGCCAGCACCTGCTCGTTCTCGAGCAGCTGGGCCTGGCCGGTGACGGCCAGCATCGTTTTCTCGGTCAGCTTGAACTCGTCGGTGATGCGCGCCAGCGCCCGCTCGCGGATGCCCTCGTCCTCGACCAGCGAGGCATAGACCCGGGCAATGGACATGTCGGCCTTGCACATCGTGAGCTGGGCGTTGTCGACCATCGTCTGGAAGAACGGCCAGCGCTGGTACATCTCGCGCAGCAGCTTCTCCCCGGCCGGGCCGCGCGCGAGCACGGCGTTCAACCCGCTGCCGAGGCCGTACCAACCCGGGAAGTTGAAGCGGCTCTGCATCCAGGAGAACACCCACGGGATCGCGCGCAGGTCGCCGACGCTGAGACTGCCCGACCGCCGGTAGGTCGGGCGCGACCCGAAGTTGAGCTCGCTGATCTCGTCGATGGGCGTGGCCTGCCGCCAGAACGTGAGAAACTCCGGGTCGTCATGCACGCAGGCGCGGTAGGCGGCCAGCGCCGCCGCGCTCATCTGTTCCATCGCCTTGAGCCAGCGCGCCGGCACGCGCCGGGAACCGTGCTGGGCCTCGTTGGCACCGAGCAACACGCCGTAGGCCATCTGCTCGAGCACGCGGTGCGCGAGATCCTGGTCGTGGTAGCGGGTCGAGAGCACCTCGCCCTGCTCCGTCACGCGGATGCCGCCGTCCTTGAGCCCGACCGGCTGGGCGAGGATGGCCTTGGCCGCCGGGCCACCGCCCCGGGCGATACTGCCGCCGCGGCCGTGGAAGAGCGTGACCCGGGCCTTGTGCTGCCGGCAAACGCGCATGATCGCGTCCTGCGCCTGGAACAAAGCCCAGTTGGCCGTGAGATAGCCGCAGTCCTTGTTGCTGTCCGAGTAGCCCAGCATCACGTGCTGGTGCCGGCTGTTCCGCCCAAACTCGGCCGCGTAGGCCGGGTGCGTGAACAGTGCCCCGAGGACCGCAGGCGCGCGGTTCAGGTCGTCCAGGGTCTCGAACAAGGGCGCGATCGGCAGGTGCACGCCGGCCAGCGCCTGGAGCAGCAGCACCTCGAGGACATCCGAGACCTCGTTGGTCATGCTGATGATGTAGATGCCGAGGCAGTCGGCGCCGTATTGCTCCTGCGCCCGCACGGCCAGGCGCAGCGGCTCGACCACGGTGCGGGTGTCGGCGGATAGGGTTGCCACCCGGCCGGCCGGCAGCGGCGCGGCGGTCTTCAGGGCCTCGACCAGCAGCTCCTGCTTCCGGGTCTCGTCGAGCTGCTCGTAGTCGGACCGGTCGAGGAGTTCCGCAATCGCGCGGGCGTGCGGCCCCGAGTGCTGGCGCAGGTCGAGGCGGGCCATGCCGAGGCCGAACACGTCAACGTTGGTCAGGGCGTCGCGCAACTCACCGCAGGCCAGCGGCGCCGCCCGGTCGCGCAGGAGGTCGGATTCGATCTGGGCGAGGATATTGCGCACGGCCTCGGTCTTGCCACGAAACGAACCGGACTCGTTCAACTCGAGCAGGTCGGTGTCGCCGAGGGTCAGCAGGCGCTCCCGCAGGCTGCTCAGGATGATGCGATACGGCTCGCGCGGGTAGCGCGCCCCCACTTTCGCCATCACGTCCGAGGATGAGCGGCATTCCTCGGCCAGCCGGCGGATCGCGGGGCTGAAGCGCGCCCGGCGGTCCGAGACGGTGAGCGAGCCCGCGAGGTTGTAGAGCACGTCGCCCAGCTTGCGGATCGCCATGCGGCGGTTCATGCGCAGGACCTGGGCGGTCACCTCCGCGGTCACGCCGGGGTTGCCGTCGCGGTCACCGCCGATCCACGAACCGAAGGACAGCCAGCGGTTCGGGGCACGGACACCGGGATAGTGGCGGGTCAAGGCCTCCTGCAGGTCGGCATGCAGGCGCGGCAGCAGGCGGTAAAGGGTGCGGTCGAAATACCAGAGCCCGGTACGGGCCTCGTCGGCGACCTCGGGACGCTCGGTGCGGCTGCGGTCGGTCAGCCAGAGCGACACGATCTCCCGGCGGATGTCGTCCGGTGCGCCCTGGATCTCCTCGAGCGTGTGGCTGCGGAGGATGCCGGCGAGCGTCGCCAGCTTCTCGAGCATGGTGCGGCGCTTGGACTCGGTCGGGTGCGCGGTGAAGACGAGCTCGATCGAGAGCTGGCGCACGAGCTTCTGCATCTTCTGCTTCGAGACGCCGGCCTCCTTCAGTTCGATGATGGCGGCCTCGATCGACTCGCGCTGCGGCTCGCTCGCCAGCCCGGCGGCGACGGCCTGGCGGTGGCGGGCGTTGCGCTCGCGGAGCAGCCGGATGCGGAAATTCTCCTCCGCCAGGTTCACCAGTTCGAAATAGAGCGTGAAGGCCATCGCTTGGTTGAAGGCCTCGGCGGGGGTCAGGCGGCCGATGGCCTGGGCCAGGCTGCGGGCGGCGGCGGCGTCGCCCGTCCGGCTGTTCTTGGCCAGCGTGCGGAGCGACTCGACCATCTCCAGGGTGTGGTCGCCCTCCAGGGCGGCTATGGTGCGCCCCAAGGTGGCGCCAAGGCTCCGGATCTCGGCCCGGAGGTCGCTGAGCTGGTCAAGGGCCTTGTTGGTCGTCGGCATCGGGCATGAAATACGCAGTTATTATGCCGCGGCGGAAGAGAAATTATCCGCTCGCGGCGTCATACCGCCCCCGCCGGTCGACCCCATGTTGCCCGGAGTCTGCCGGCAAAGTGAGACTGCCGCCGGCCACGGCTTGGCCCAATTCAATTTCCCACCATCCCGGCCGGCTACTTCTTCACCGCGTCATCGAGGATCTTCAGTTCACCAAGATTCACCCGGCCGCCGACGTCGCGCTTAAGTCCGTTGGTGTCCTGGCCGAAATATTTCGAGGCCATTTGCGACATCGCGGCGAGGTCGCGATCAAACCGGCTGCCCCGGGAGCGGATGCTGTAGCGTGTTATCCAGAGCACTTTCTTTTGCTTTTCCTTCCACAGTTTCTGGAAATCATAGGCGACGAGCACCACGAAGTAACGGGCGTCCTCCAAATCGCTGACCAGCTCGGCTTGGTAGTCCTTCATCCCCACAAAAGCGTCGTAAAGGCGGATCCGCTCCAGTTCGTCATCGTAGCCCAGCAAACGGGCCGTGCGGGCATTGCTCCGATCCCGGATCTGGTTTTGGAAACCAGTCATCTGTTCAAAAGCGCGCAGCGGATCAGTATCCGCGCCGCCGCCACCACCCATCACCCCCGGTTGCACCGGCATCTGCTCCACCATGGGATTGGACGGCTTGGAAAAAACCCCGGGGGCCACCTCGGTCGGCATAAAATAGGGAAGGCCTGCCGCCGTGCCACCCGCCGCGGAATTATCGTGCATGCCCGTGGAACCCCACTTCACCATGATCAGCAGATCGGTTTGGGCCGGAGGGGAACCAGTGATGTACGCCTGCTGCGCCAGCGGACCGGCCAGGGTTTGCGCCACTTCACTAAAAGTCACCTTCTCGAGGTAGCGGTCGACGGCCCCTTCCGTCAGCGCCTCACCATCCCCGAAGGCGTAGGTCTCGGGCTTGGTTTTCCCGTCCGCCGTCTGGGTTCGCTGATAACCATTATAGATCTTCGATGAGATCACCGTGACCAGCATGTCGTCCTTGCGAGGCTTGATCACCTCCGGATCGGAACCGTGGATGACGGCGGGCAGAAGCAGGGCGGCGGCGAAGCAGGCTTTCATATGGATGGCGGGGGCATGGGGTTGTTGGCCCCTTCTACGCAAAATCACCGGGCTTGGATTCAAAGGTACGCGATATTTCCGGGGAGGGAAACCGCCCACTAACGCCATTCATGCCGCGGATAGCGGCGCGAGAGCTCGGTTTTGATCTTCGGATACTGCTCCCGCCAGAAGTTGCTCAGGTCGTCCGTCACCTGGATCGGACGCTGGTTGGGCGCCAGCACCTCGATCTTCACCGGCACCCGGCCGTGGCCTAGGGTAAACGTGGAATTGACGCCATAAAGCTCCTGGATGCGGGCGCTGAGCACCGGCGGGCCATCCTTGGTGTAGGTCAGGCGGGCCTTGCGGCCGTTGGCCATGACCAGCCGCTCGGGCAGATAGTCGTCCAGCACCGCCAGTTGCTCCGCCAACAGCCAGTCGCGCAGGACGGGCATCACCGGCTTGTCCTTTAACTCGCGCGCGCCGTAGCTGCCATAGCAGATCTGCTCGATCAGCGTGGCCCGGTCCGCATCAGTGATCGGGTTGACCTCCAGTTCCGGCCACCACTTGGCCAGACAATTCACGCGCACGATCCACTGTTCCACCGCCTCGTTCCATTCCGTGAGCATGATGTTCCCGGCCATGACCTCGCGCGCCAGGATCGCGGCGGCCTCACCTTCCGGCGGTTCTTCGGCCGTTTGCTTGGACTCCAGCACCAGGTCACGGAACCGGCGTTCCTTCCGCGCCATCACCCGTCGGGCGGTAACGTCGTAGGTCACACCACCCGCATCGGCGAAATCCTCGGGAAACAGCTCCTTGAGCCACGGCTCCTCGATCGCCGTGCACAGGTTGAGCAAGGTGTTCACCTCGCCCCGGCTCTCAATCTCGGTGATCTCCGCCGCCACGAGCAGCGGCGCCTGGTCAATGCAGCTCTCGCGGGCGAGGACGCCCTTGCGCTTGTGCACCAGTTCGCAACGTAGGGTGCCCTTGTCCAACCGCCGGGCGAGGTGGTCGCTGAAACCAACCAGCACGCACTTCCGCACGGCGACGCCGTCGATGCGCTTCTCGGTTACATCCAGTTTCTCGGCCGCGGCGATTTCGAGGAACTGCTCAAACAGCGGCCCGACCTGACGCACACCCTGCACGTGGATGCCCAGCCGGCGGCAGGCGTCCGGGTTGTAGTTGGCCTTGTCGGCATAGCGCCAGGCGCGCATGAGCAAAAAGAAGTCCGATTCGTACTCCTCCCCGAAAAGTTCGTCGCGGGCCTCAGCCGTGCGCTTGTCCACATTGCGCAGCAGGAAATTCCGTCCCTGCGTCAACGCCGCCATCAGCGCTACCGAGCGCACGCAACCATAGTCCTGCGCCGCCAGGAACATCCGGGCGTAGCGCGGGTGCATCGGGAAGCGGAGCATGCGGCGGCCCAACTCGGTGATGCGTAGGGCCGGTCTCTGACCGGCCTCTCCGGACGTGGGCCGGTCGGAGACCGGCCCTACGGCGCCCAAGTCCTCCAGCAGCGTCTCCGCGCGCTCCAAGGCCTTGGGCTCGGGTTTCTCCAACCAGGGAAAATTCGCGATGTCGTCAATCCCGGCGGCCTTGAGCGTCAGGACCACCTCGGCAAGATCGAGGCGCTTGGCCTCGGGCAGTTCCTGCAAGGGGCGCTGGGCGTGTTCGCGCTCGGTCCAGAGCCGCACGCAGATGCCCGGGGCCGTTCGCCCGGCGCGACCGGCGCGCTGGTCGGATGAAGCCACGCTGATCTTCTCGATCAGCAGCGTGTTGATGCCGCGATGCGGATCGTAGCGCGCCACGCGGGCCAGGCCGCAGTCCACCACCACGGTCACGCCATCGATGGTCAGCGAGGTTTCGGCCACATTGGTCGAGACGATGATCTTGCGGGTGTCGTACCGGGCCACGGCCCGGTCCTGCTGCTCGGGTGGCAATTCACCGTGCAACGGATAGCAGACGAAACCGCGCAGCGCGTGCGAGCCCTGGACGTCCTGCACCGTGCGGTTGATCTCGTGGGCTCCCGGCATGAACACGAGGATGTCACCGGTGGTCTGCGCCGCGATGCGCTCGCACTCGCGTGTGGCGACGACCCACACCGGGTCATGCTCGAAGTCCACGGCCTTGGACAAGTATTCGACCTGCACGGGAAAGGTCCGGCCTTGGGACGTCAGCACCTCGCAGGGCGCAAGGTAGTTCCTGAGCTGCACCGCATCAAGCGTGGCGGACATGACGACCAGCTTCAGGTCGGGCCGCTTGGACTGCTGTATCTGAAGCGCCCGGGCCAGCGAGATGTCGCCGTAGAGGTGCCGCTCGTGGAATTCGTCGAAGACGATGGCGCTGATGCCCCGCAGGGTCGGATCGAACGACATCTGCCGGAGCAGAATGCCCTCGGTCACGAAGCGGATGCGGGTGGCTTTGGACACGCGTGAGTCCAAGCGGATCTGGTAGCCGACGATATCGCCCAGCTTGGTACCGACTTCCTCCGCCACGCGTTTGGCCAGCATGCGGGCGGCCAGCCGGCGGGGCTGGAGCACGACGACCTCGCCGTCGCCCAGCAGCCCGTGATGGAGCAGCATCTGGGGCACCTGGGTGGATTTACCCGAGCCGGTGGGTGCCTGCACGATCAACCGCCCCTGCCCCTTCACGGCCGCAATCAGGCGGTCCTCGAGTTCGTAGATAGGCAGTTCGCGTGGCGCCGGCATAAAGGGCGTCTGATAGAGCGGAAGCGGTTGTATTTCGCAAGAACAAGACCGCCCGTTTCATGACCCGGCCAACGGCCCACTGAACGCCGTCCCAAAGACCCTCATTGCGGTAGCCTAAGGTCCAATATGCACATTACCCCCAGCATGATAGGGTACGAAACTTTACCGTACCATGAGCCAACCGGTCGCTACCCCGGGCGCCAAATCGCACCGCATCGCCGCTATCGACTGGATGCGCGGCTTCGTGATGGTCCTGATGATCTTCGATCACTCCTCGATGTCGTTCGATCGGCACCATCTGGACCACGATTCGGCCCTCTATGTGGATGGGATGATCATCGCCCTGCCGACGGCGGAATTTTTCACGCGCTGGATGACACATATCTGCGCGCCGACGTTTGTCTTTCTCGCCGGCACCGCGCTGGCCCTGAGCATTGAACGCCGGGTCGCCAAGGGCATGAATGCCTGGGAGATCGACCGAAACATCCTCATCCGGGGTGCGATCATTGTCTTGCTGGACGCCACAGTGATCTCGCTGGGCCTCGGCCGCCTTTCGCTGAGCGTGTTGACCGCCATCGGCGTCTCCATGATGTCCATGACCATCCTGCGGCGGCTGCCCACCTGGGGGCTGCTGGCCTTCGGTTTGGGCTGGTACGCGCTCGGCGAATGGGTGACCGACCTGGTGTGGTCGCCGCCGGGAGCGGCGTCCATTCCGGCGTCCCTGGCTTTCGCCACCTCCGGTGACGCCGCCTTCTCCATCAAGTATCCCGTGATACCGTGGCTGGCCATCATGGCGCTCGGCTGGGTTTTTGGCCGGCACATGACCGAGCATGCGAGCGGAAAGGCCCGGGTCTCCCCCGGTTCGATCATGCTCGTTGCCGGCCTGGCGGCGCTCGCCGTGTTCGCGGTGGCGCGGGGGCTCGACGGTTACGGCAACATGTTCCTGCATCGGGCCGATGATTCCTGGCAGCAGTGGCTGCACGTCAGCAAGTATCCGCCCTCCCTCACCTACGCGTCACTGGAACTCGGGCTCATGGCGGTGATTCTCGCGGCGATGATGAAACTCGAGCCCATCATCGGGGTGCGGCCGAACGGGCCGCTGCTCGTGCTGGGCCAGACCGCGATGTTCTATTATCTGGTGCATCGGTTTGTCTTTGACGCGACCGCCCACTACGGCGGGCTGCTGGGCGTCGGCACGCTTTCGACCACCTATATCGTCGGGATCATCGCGCTCGTGGTGCTCTACCCGCTCTGCCGCTGGTACCGCAGCTTCAAAGCCGTCCACCCCGAATCAGTCCTGCGGTACCTCTGACCTCCCATGACTCTCAAGCTTATCCTGGAATTTGCGGTCGTACTGGGCGTGTTGCTCATGGGCGCCCGGGCCGGAGGCGTCAGTCTCGGTCTATGGGGCGCGGTCGGCCTGCTCGTACTCGGCGTGGGCTTTGGCATCCCGCCCGGGGCGATTCCCGGCGAAGTGATCATCATCGTGCTGACCGTAATCATGGCTGCTTCGGCGATGGAGGTCTCCGGAGGGGTGGACTTCCTCGTGCGTGTGGCCGAGCGGATCATCCGGAAAAATCCGAAGCAGGTGACCATCGTGGCGCCGCTGGTGACCTACGGCTTCACTTTCGCCTCGGGCACCGGGCACATCGTGTATCCCTTGCTCCCCGTCATCTATGAGGTGGCCCATGACAACGGCATCCGGCCGGAACGCCCGATGGCCATTGCCACCATCGCCTCGCAACAGGCGATCACGGCGAGCCCGGTCTCCGCCGCCACTGCGGTGATGATTGGCCTGCTCGCGTCGCACGGTTTCGGGCTCGGACAAATTCTCCTCATCTGCGTGCCGTCCACCCTGCTCGCCGTGCTGGTGGGCGCCCTGGTCCAGCTCCGGGTCGGGGTCGAGTTGAAGGACGACCCGGAATACCAACGCCGGCTCAAGGCGGGTGAGATTACCCCGCCGACGCGGCACGGCCCCGGGAACGCGGAGCCCGCACCGCTGAAGCCGCGGGCCAAGGCGAGCGCGCTGATCTTCTTCGGCGGTGTCGCGCTGATCGTCCTCGCCGGCATCATCCCGGCCTTGCGCACCATGCCGGGCGCCCCGGGTGAAGCGGTGGTCGTCGGCATGCCGGTGACCATCGCCATTGTCATGCTCGCCGTCGCCGCGCTCATTCTCCTGGTCACCGGCGCGTCCCCGGCCGAGGTGCCGAAGAGCGAGACCTGCCGGTCCGGCGTCACCGCGATCATCGGCATCCTCGGGCTGGCCTGGCTGGGCGACACCTTCATCGCCGCCAACGAAGCGGTGATCATCGGCAGCCTGAGCGACATGGCCCGGGCGGCGCCCTGGACCTTTTCCCTCGGCCTCTTCCTCGCCTCGATGCTCCTGTACAGCCAGGCGGCGGCGGCCCGCGCGCTCATGCCGCTGGGCCTTTCCCTCGGCATCCCGCCCGCCGCGCTCGTCGGCATGTTTCCCGCGGTGAACGGCTACTTCTTCATCCCCAACTACGGCACCCTCATCGCCGCCATGCAGTTCGATCGCAGCGGTACCACGCGCATCGGCAAATACCTGCTGAACCATTCCTTCATGCTGCCCGGCTTGATCACCACCGCCGGCGGCGTGGGCATCGGCCTGCTCACCGCGAAGGTCTTCTTCTGACCCGCCGCCCGGACCGGCCAACTTTCACTCCAATCACCAATACCCCAATGAACAAACCAGACATCATCGCCTTCCTGATGGCCAAGGTCGCGCTTTTCCAGGACTTCTCGCCTTCCCGACTGGAAACGTTGGTCGAAGGCTCGCGGGTGGCCTCCTTTGAGACCAACCAGGCCGTCATGCACCAGGGCTCGGAAGCCACGCACTTCGGCATCGTGCTCACCGGGAAGATCACCATTTCGCTCCTGGGCGACGGCGGCACCCGGCAATCGTTGGGCCGGCTGGCGGCGGGCAACAGCTTCAACGAGATGGCGCTGATGACGGGCGACCCGGTGCAGGCGGACTTCATCGCCGAGTCGCACTCCGACGTGCTGCTGATCCCGGTGTCCCTGTTCCAATCGGTCGTCATGTCCGAGCCGGCCGCCGTGCAGCGCATCTCCCGCACGATCGCGGCGCGCATGAAGACGATCATGTCCGACTCGACGAAGGCCGCGGCCACGCTGGGCAAGGGCGATGACCCCTACGGCCTCAACCTCAAGGGGGAACGACCGGAAAAACTGCTCATCATCAACTGCGGGTCATCGTCGATCAAATACAGCTTCTTCGACACGGCGGATGACGCGCGCCAAGCCTCCGGCGGGATCGAGCGCATCGGCATCGACGGTACGAAGCTCGCGCAACGCGGCCCGAAGGGGGAGGTAAAGCAGGAGCTGCCCAAGGCCGGTTTTCCCGAGGCGTTCAAGGCCATGGTGACCGCCCTCACGTCGAAGGAAACCGGGGTGATCAGCGGCGCCGGCGAAGTCAGCGTCGTGGCCCATCGCGTGGTGCATGGCGGGGAGAAATTCACGGAGGGCACCCTCATCACCCCCGAGGTGCTGGCGCAGATCGAGGCGCTCATCCCGCTCGCGCCGCTGCACAACCCGGTGAACCTCGCCGGCATTCGCGAGATGCAGCGGCTCTTCCCGGCCGTGCCGCAGGTCGCCGTGTTCGACACGGCGTTCCACCACACCATGCCGGCCTACGCCTACCTCTACGGCGTGCCTTATGAGCTCTACGAAAAGAAGGGCGTGCGCCGCTACGGCTTCCACGGCACCTCGCACCATTACGTCAGCATGCGCGCCGCGCAGTTCCTGCAGCGCCGCCCGAACGAGCTGCGGCTGGTGAGCTGCCATCTCGGCAACGGTTCCTCGGTCTGCGCCGTGGACCATGGCCGCTCCGTCGACACCAGCATGGGCTTCACGCCCGTCGAGGGCCTGCTCATGGGCACACGCTCCGGCGACCTCGACCCCGGCGTCGTGACGTTCCTCCAGCGGGCCGAGGGTATGACCGGCGAGCAGGTTGACCAGCTCCTGAACAAGAAGAGCGGCCTGCTCGGGATCTCGGGCGTCTCGAGCGACATGCGCGAGGTGCTCAAGGCGGCCGACGCCGGCGAAACGCGCGCGCTGCTCGCGCTCAAGACCTACTGCTACCGCGTGCGGAAATACATCGGCGCCTATGCCGCCTCGATGGGCGGTGTCGACACCGTGCTCTTCACCGGCGGCATCGGCCAGGGCAGCGCCGAGGTGCGCGCACTGGCGCTGCAAGGCCTCGAATACATGGGCGCTCAACTTGACCCACAGCGCAACCGCGAGGCCAACGGCTTCAAGGAAGTCTGCCAGATCTCGACCGACGACTCCCGGATCACCGTGCTGGTGGTGCCCACCGACGAGGAGCGCATGATGGCCCGCGAGGCGCTGCGCGCCCTCAGCCGCTCCTTCATCACCAAGGTGCTGGCGACCCAGAAGCAGGAGCCGTTTCTCGTGGAAGTCTCCGCGCACCACATCCATCTCACGCAGGAGCATGTCGAGGCGCTCTTCGGCAAGGGGCACCAGCTCACCAAGCACGCCGACCTGTCCCAACCGGGCCAGTACGCCTGCAAGGAACAGCTCGCCATCGTCGGCCCGAAGGGAACGATCGACCGCGTCCGCGTGCTCGGCCCGACGCGCAAATACTCCCAGGTCGAGATCGCGCTGACCGAGCAGTTCAAGCTGGGGATCCATCCGCCGGTTCGCGAAAGCGGTGACATCAAGGATTCCCCCGGCTGCACCCTCGAGGGCCCGGCCGGCAAGGTGGAACTCGACCGCGGCCTCATCGCCGCGCTCCGCCACATCCACATGACCCCCGAGGACGCCCTCCGCTACGGCCTCCGCGACAAGGCGGTGGTGCGCGTACGCGTGGCCGGCGACCGGGAGCTCGTGTTCGGCGACGTGCTCATCCGCGTCGACCCGAGCTTCGCCCTCGCCATGCACATCGACACCGACGAGGCCAACGCCGCGGGCCTCAAGAACGGCGCGCAGGGCTACATCGATCGCATCCAGAGCGAAGGCTGAAGCCGTTCCTTCGTCACTTTTTTGATCCACCACCCACTCCAAACCCAATCGATCAGTCCAAATCCAATACCCACCATGAATCCGAATCCTGAATCCAAAGATAGTTCATCCCCCGCCAGCCCGCTCCCGGCTGTCGCGATCCCCGCCGGAATCGATCGTCGCACGTTCCTGATCCGTCATGCCGCCATTGGTGCCGCCGCCGTCCTGACCGGCCGCGCCGTGACCAGCGAAGCCCGCGCCGCCACCGCCGAGAAAGAGGCGACCACCATGATGAAACCCAAGGGCTTGGGCGCGACCCTTTCGCCCGACCTCGACGCCGTCAAACGGGCCAAGGGTCCGGTCATGACCGTCGTCGACGAATTCTACAAGGTCGGCCCAGGCCCCTCGAGCTCGCACACGATCGGGCCGATGCGCATCACCTACGATTTCTACCAGCGCTGCACCAAGCTGCCCGCCGACCAGTTGGCGAAGGCGACCGGGCTCAAGGTTCACCTCTTCGGCAGCCTCAGCGCCACCGGCAAGGGCCACGGCACGGAACGCGCCGCGCTGGCGGGCCTGCTCGGCAATGAACCCGCGACGGTCGATCCGCTCTTCCTCGATGCCATGGTCGGCAACGCAGGAAAGACCTACCCGGTGAAGCTCGGCGCCAAGACGTTCCAGCTCTCGCTCGCCGACATCATCTACGATGCCACGAAGGGCGAATTCCCGCACCCGAATACGATGAACTGCGTGCTGCTGGGCGGCGACAAGCCGATCTACCAGCTCGAGTACTATTCGCCGGGTGGCGGCTTCTACGAATGGAAGGGTTATACCCCGCCGAAGAAGGGCGCGCCCAAATACCCGTACGCGACCATGAAGGAACTCCGTCATCACGCGGAGACGAACAACCTCACCATCGCGCAGGTCATCCGGGCCAACGAGCTGTCGGTGTCCGGCAAATCGAACGCCGAGATCGACGCCTTCCTCGACAAGATCGCGGGCGCCATGGTGGCCACGGTCAAGACTGGCCTGTCGTTGAAGGACGACGTGCTGCCCGGACCCATCAAGCTGCACTCCAAGGCCGCGACGGTCTTTGCGCGCGCGCAGGACGACAAATACCAGAGCGACAAGGCCATCGCGCTCGTCTCGGCCTACGCCCTGGCTGCCTCGGAGGAGAACGCCCGCGGTCACCTCGTGATCACGGCGCCGACGGGCGGTTCCGCCGGCGTGATGCCGTCCATCGTGTACGCCCTCCTCAACAGCAATCGCGGGGTGACGCAGGAGCAGATCCGCGAGGGCCTGCTGGCCGGCGTCGCCATCGGCTACCTCTGCAAGCACAACGCCACGCTCTCCGCCGCGGAAGGCGGTTGCCAGTCCGAGATCGGTGTCGCCTCCGCGATGTCAGCCGCGCTCATCACCCAGATCATGAACCAGTCGCCGCAGGTCATCGAGAACGCCGCGGAGTCTGCGCTCGAACATCACCTCGGCATGACCTGCGATCCCGTCGCCGGCTACGTGCAGGTGCCCTGCATCGAACGCTGCGCGTTCGGCGCCGTGAAGGCCTGGGTCGCGGCCATGATCGCCACCAACGAAGTCGCCTCCCGCCACCGGGTCGACCTCGACACCACCATCAAGACGCTCGCCGACACCGGCCGCGACATGAGTGCGAAGTACAAGGAAACCGCCGAGGCCGGCCTCGCCCAAAACCTCACGCTCTGCTGAGCCAGCACAGCCAGCCACGAACGCGTGCCCCGGCGGCCAGCCGTCGGGGCGCGCTTCATCGCCGGCGAAAATATTAACCCCCAGACCGAGGACAAGATCATGATCCAAATACCACCCAAGACCAACGACCCGTGGCACGCTTTTGCCGGGCAATTGTGGCGCCGCGAGATCGATGTGCGCGACTTCATCGTGTCCAATGTGACACCCTACGAGGGTGGACCGGAATTCCTGGCCAAGCCGACGCCGAAAACCCTCGCCGTCTGGGAGAGCCTGCAGCCCTCGCTGCGCGAGGAGATCAAGAAAGGGGTGCTCGACGCCGACGAAACCACGCCCTCGTCCCTCACCTCCCACGGGCCGGGTTACATTGACAAGGACAACGAGGTGATCGTCGGCCTCCAGACCGACAAGCCTTTCCGCCGCGCCATCATGCCGGTGGGCGGCTTTCGCATGGTGGAGGCCGGGCTCAAGTCCATCGGTCGCGAAGTGCCCGCGAACGTGCGCGAGATCTTCACAAAATACCGCAAGACCCACAACGAAGGAGTGTTCGACCTCTACACGCCGGAGATCCGCGCCTGCCGGAGCTCGCACATCATCACCGGCCTGCCCGATGCCTACGGTCGCGGCCGCATCATCGGTGACTATCGCCGGGTGGCGCTTTACGGGGTGGACCGCCTGATCCAGGCGAAGAAGGCGGAGCGGGCCGAGTTTGACGGACGGTGGCCTTCCGATGAGGTCATGCGCCAGCGCGAGGAGATGGCCGAGCAACTCCGCGCCCTGGAGGACCTGAAGAAAATGGGTGCCAGCTATGGATTCGACATCAGCAAGCCGGCGGCCAATGCCCGCGAGGCCGTGCAGTGGACGTATTTTGGCTACCTCGGTGCGATCAAGGAAATGAATGGCGCAGCCATGTCCATTGGCCGGCTCTCGACGTTCCTGGACATCTATGTCGAGCGGGACCTGAAGGACGGCACGCTGACCGAGGAGCAGGCGCAGGAGCTGTTCGACCAGCTTGTCATCAAGCTGCGCATCGTGCGTTTCCTACGTACTCCCGAATACGACGCGCTCTTCTCCGGCGACCCGTATTGGGCGACCGAGAGTGTCGGCGGCATGGCGATGGATGGCCGGACCCTGGTCACCAAGGGCTCCTTCCGCATGCTGCACACGCTCACGAACCTCGGGCCAGCTCCGGAGCCCAACATGAGCGTGCTGTGGTCCAAGAACCTGCCGGACGCCTTCAAGCGGTATTGCATCGCCGTCAGCACCGAAACCTCGGCGATCCAGTACGAGAACGACGACCTCATGGTGCCGCTACACGGGGACGATTACGGCATCGCGTGCTGCGTTTCGGCCATGCGCATCGGTAAGCAGATGCAGTTCTTCGGGGCGCGGGTGAACCTCGGCAAATGCCTGCTCTACGCCATCAACGGCGGACGCGAGGAGGCCAAGGGCGCCCAGATCGGGCCGGCATTCCGCCCGGTCACCGGCGACGTGCTCGTCTATGAGGACGTGTTCGCCAAGTTCGACGCCATGATGGACTGGCTCGCGCGGACCTACGTCCATGCGATGAACTGCATCCATTACTCGCACGACCGCTACAACTACGAGCGACTGATGTTTGCGCTGCACGACCGCGACATCATCCGCACGATGGCCTTCGGCATTGCCGGCCTCTCGGTCGCCGCCGACAGCCTGTCGGCGATCAAATATGCGAAGGTGAAACCGATCCGCCGCGAGGACGGGCTGATCACGGGTTATGAGACGACCGGGGACTTCCCCAAGTTCGGCAACAACGACCCGCGGGTCGACGACATCGCGGTGGACCTGGTCAAACGCTTCATGGCCCACATCCGCAAGCACCCGACCTATCGCAACGCGATCCACACGCAATCGGTGCTGACCATCACCTCCAACGTGGTGTACGGCAAAAACACCGGCAGCACCCCCGACGGCCGCGCCGCCGGCGAGCCGTTCGCACCGGGCGCCAACCCGATGCACGGCCGGGACTCGCATGGCTGGCTCGCGTCCTGCCTCTCGGTGGCACGCCTGCCCTACGACGAGGCGCAGGATGGCATCAGCTACACCCTGTCGGTCGTGCCCCAGGAAACCCGGCAGGGCGTCGAGGAGGGCGTCGGTCGCGCCGTCGAGGCCCTGGACATGTATTTCGGGCAGGGCGGCTTCCATGTGAACCTGAACGTCCTGCGCAAGGAGACGCTGCTCGACGCGATGGAGCATCCCGACAAGTACCCGCAGCTCACGATCCGCGTTTCCGGCTATGCCGTGAACTTTGTCCGGCTGACCCGCGAACAGCAACTCGATGTGGTCAACCGGAGTTTCTTCCATGGCAGCATCTGACGAACAGGCGGCCGCAGCCGTGGCCGAAGTCCCCGAAGGGAGCCGCCACGACCTGCGGCATGATCTCTCACCGGGCGCGCCGGATGTCGAAAATTACACCGACACCGAAGGTGTCACCGGTTATGTGCATTCCTATGAAACCGGCTCGCGGCTCGACGGGCCGGGCGTGCGGATCACCCTCTTCGTCTCGGGCTGCCCGCTCCGCTGCCAATACTGCCACAACCCTGATACGTGGAAATTCAAGGACGGCCTCCGCGTAACCGCGGAGCAGGTTGTCAAGCGGTTGGGGCATTTCGCCCCCGCCCTGCGGGCCATGAAGGGCGGGCTCACAATCTCCGGCGGCGAGGTGCTGGCGCAGACGGCGTTCACGGAGCGTATTTTCCGAGGGGCGAAGGCCTTGGGACTGCATACGACCATTGAGACCTCCGGCTATCTTGGGACGCGGGCCACCGACGATTACCTGGCGCAGCTCGACATGGTGATCCTCGACATCAAGTCCGGCGACCCGGAGACCTATAAACGCGTGACCAAGCGCGACCTCGCCCCCACCCTGCGCTTTGCCGAGCGGCTGGCCGCGATGAACAAGCCGGTGTGGGTCCGCTTCACGCTGGTGCCGGGGCTGACCGACGATCCGGCGAATGTCGAGGCCGTGGCGAAGTTTGTCGCACCGCTGAAGAATGTGGAATGGGTCGAAGTGCTGCCCTTCCACCAGCTCGGCGCGTTCAAGTGGAAGGCACTCGGGGCGGAATACACGCTCGATTCCACGCCGCCGGCTTCGCCCGAACTGGTGGCGCGAGTGATCGGTCAGTTCAAGGCCGCCGGCTGCAATGCGCGATAGCCGCCGCTGTTCCCAGCACGCTTAGAACACTCCGAACAAACTTATCTACTGCGGTGGTCGGCAACCCGGGCGAACGATCGGTCCGTGACTCAAGTCAAGTCCGGGCCGGCGACTTGCGCAACGGGCGTTGATTCCGCACCTCGTGGATAACCGGTGAGCAGAATGTCGTGCACAAGTTATTCACCGGGCCGAGATGCAAAACTCACGCAAGACGGGTGAATAGTTTGCGAGGAAGAAACCCTTCACTTTGGCCCCGGGCGGCACATGGTTTCGCCGTTCCTTGATAGAACAGTCGCAGCGCGACGGCATGAAAAAACCGGCGAGAGCGCGATTGGGATAATCCCGGGCAACCGGGGAAAGGATGGCGGCAACTGGTGCCGCCCTCCCCTCAGCGGCGCGAGCCGCAGGCAGGCAAATATCACCAGTTCCTCTGGACGGCGTCGCAGCCGATCCAGTTATGCGACAAAGGAACTGTGCGGCCAGGCGCGACATCAGAAACCGCGTCCACGCCGAGTCAGGTCCAGGGCCAGTTTCGGGCCTTGCACCGATGCAGTTACCCAGAGGGTTGTGGTTGCTACTGTATGACCAGGACGCAGCGCAGTGTTCCGGTGGGTCCACCCCACCAAAAGGCCCGGCTCAAAAGGCGGGGCGCGAAAGGGGCGCGGCGCAGCGGGGAGCGGGCGAGTCTGGCAAAGCTCGCAAAACCTCCTAATTGGGGCGGCGCGTAAAACCGCGTCACCCAACTGCAAATCGAAAGCAACCTGAGAGGTAAGAGGTCAGACCCGTTACACGGGGCCAACGCCCGGCCACAAGCCGGGGCCGTCCCTGTGGCAAGGTGCTGGTGCGAAATGCACTGTTGCAGGCGTGCCAACACCCGTCCGGCGAGCGAGTCATCGGCAGATGGCGCCGAACCGGGCGGAGAGGCCTCACTCGAAAAATTCCGGAGCTGAAAAGGCCGGGACGGTCCCGCTATGAGACCGAGAGCATCGCTTGCCGCGATGAGTAGCGTCGGGAAGCACACGGCCCGCGAAAGCGAGGCGCCCAATGTTGTGCGAATGGGAAAGAGTGCGTGGCGAGCACCCACCCCCGATTTTGGCCCGGGAGCCGCAAGGCTCCCGGGCCTTTATCTTTAGTAGAGACCCCAATTTTCAGCGCGCCGGGCCCTGCGTGGGCCCGGAACCTCGTGCTTTCGCCCTGGCCCGGCGTGCTGATTCAGAATGATTTAGGCACCTGTCATGAAAAAATCCCGCCGGATGGCCGGGGGAGCGATTGAATCAAGGTTCATTCTTGCCAAGGCTCAAACCGGGCCGCACCGTGACCGTTTTCCCACTTTAAACAGGTCCGCCCGAACATGAACCAGAACATCCGCAATATCGCCATTATCGCCCACGTCGACCACGGCAAAACCACCCTCGTCGACCAACTCCTTAAGGAGGGCGGTGTCTACCGCGCCAACCAGCAGGTGCAGGAACGCGCCATGGACTCGATGGACCTCGAGAAGGAGAAGGGCATCACCATCAAGGCCAAGAACACCTCGGTCCACTGGGGCGACAAGATCGTCAACATCCTCGACACCCCCGGCCACGCCGATTTCGGCGGCGAGGTTGAGCGCGCCCTCCGCATGGTTGACGGCGTGCTCCTCGTCATCGACGCCTATGACGGCCCGCAGGCCCAGACCCGCTTCGTGCTGCGCAAGGCCCTCGCCCACGGCCTCAAGGTCGTGATCGTCATCAACAAGATCGACCGCGACAACGCCGACCCGGCCAAGATGTACGACAAGGTCCTCGAGCTCCTCATGGAGCTCAACGCCACCGAGGAGCAGTTCGACGCGCCCGTCGTCTATGGCTCGGGCCGCGACGGCTACATGATGTATCACCTCGGCGAGAAGAAGGAGAACATGACGCCCCTCTTCCAGACGATCATCGACCATGTCCCGCCGCCCTTCGCCAAGCCCGAGGAACCGTTCCATATGCTCGTCTCCAACATCGATTGGAGCGACTACGTGGGCCGTATCGCGGTCGGCAAGATCCTCGGCGGCACCGTCCGGGTCGGCGACCCGGTCTTCGTCATCCGCCACGCCGAGGCGGGTAAAAAGGTCCGTGCCAAGATCACCAAGATTTTCGAGTTCACCGGCCTCGGCCAGCGCGAGGTCGAAGCCGCCCACGCCGGCAACATCGTGGGCCTCTCGGGTTTCGAGGACGTCGACATTGGCGACACGCTCGACGTGCGCGAAAACGCCCACGCCCTGCCCTTCCAGCAGATCGATCCCCCGACCCTCGAGATGCAGTTCTGCGTCAACGACGGTCCGCTCGTCGGCCAGGAAGGCAAGCTCGTCACCTCGCGCCAGCTACGCGAGCGTCTGATGCGGGAGCTGAAGCTCAACGTTTCCATCCAGATCGAGGACTCCGACAAGGCCGGCATCTTCAACGTCAAGGCCCGCGGCGCCATGCAGGTCGCCGTGCTCGTCGAAACCATGCGCCGCGAAGGCTTCGAGCTGCTCGTCTCCCGTCCGACCGTGATCGAAAAGACCGGGCCGAATGGCGAACGCCAGGAACCCTACGAGACTGTCTGGATCGAGGTGCCCGATGAGTGCGTCGGCACCATCATGCAGAACCTCGCGAACCGCAAAGGCCGCCTGACCAACATGGAGAAGCTCCAGCATTCCACCATGCTCGAGGCCGCCATCACGACCCGCGGCCTCATCGGCCTCGAGATCGACGTCGTCAACGCCACCTCCGGCCGCGGCGTCACCTCCCACCTTTTCAAGGAATACGGCCCGCACGCCGGCGAATTGCTCACCCGCATCACCGGCACGCTAATCGCCACCGAGGCGGGCGAGACCACCGGCTACGCCCTGGTGATGTGCCAGGAGCGCGGCAAGCTGTTCGTCAACCCGGGCGAGCAGGTCTATGAAGGCATGATCGTCGGCGAGAATCCGCGCAATGAGGACATTGCCATCAACGCCGTGCGCGAAAAGAAACTCACCAACTTCCGTTCCCAAGGTGAAGGCGTGGCCGCCGGCCTCACTCCCGGTGTCAAGCTGTCCCTGGAACGCGCCATCGAGTACATCGCTGCCGACGAACTGGTCGAGGTCACGCCCAAGAACCTGCGCCTGCGCAAGCGGATCCTGAACAACGCCGCCCGCCAGAAAGCCGCCAAGGCTTCCAAGTAAGCGACCGCCACGGCTATTTCGCCGAATCAGGTGACGCGTCCTCGCTGAGGGCCGTCACCTTTTTTTGCGCCTCGATCACCTTGGGGTGGGCGGAACCGTAGCGGGCGGTGACCACCTCGAGTTCGGCCCGGGCCAGCCGCAACTCGCGCGGCTCGTCACTTGGGCCCAGCAAATGCCGCTCCAGCGAGTGCACCCGGGTGCGCGCAGCCGTCGCCCGAGAGTTCCGGTCGCCGTAGCGCATGTAGACCACCGTCAGCTCGCCCCACGCCGCCAGCAGCTCGGGCGGCATCGCCGGATCGGCAGCCAGTTTCTCCTCCATCTTTTTCACCCGCGCCTCCTGCTCGATCAGCCGGGGATGGTTTTCCGCGTAACGGCTGCGTCGCACAGCCAGGTCGGCCCGCGCCACGCGCAACACCGCCGGCTCGTCCGGCGTCTCCCGCGCCAACCGGGACAGCTCCGTCACCCGGAGCTGCTGGTCGATTACCGCGGGGTGTTTCTCTCCGTACTTCGCCTGCAACCGCGCAAGTTCGTCCCGCGCGGCCGAGATCTCATCGGCAAATACCAGCCAAGGCGACAAACCCAGGAGGACCAGCAGCAGCCAGGCACGCCATCGCCGCGGGGAAAGCCCGTGCTGGCTCATGGGTTCAACCTCACCCGATGACCTTGCCGTAGTCGGCGGCCGAGAGCAACGAGGCGGCATCGGCGGGATTGGCCAGCTTGAGCTTCAGCATCCAGCCGTCCGTGTAGGGCGCGCCGTTGACCTTCTCCGGGTTGGCTTCGAGGGCCTTGTTGATCTCCACCACCGTACCGGCCACGGGCGCGTAGACGTCCGAGGCGGCCTTGACCGACTCGACCACGCCGAAGGTCTCGCCCGCCTTGAGCGCGGCACCGACCTTGGGCAGCTGGATGAAGGTGATGTCGCCCAGGCTGTTTTGCGCGTAGTCGCTGATGCCCACCAGCGCGGTGCCATCGGCGGCGACTTTCAACCATTCGTGGGACTTGGCGTAGCGGAGGTCAGCGGGAGTGTTGCTCATGGGAAGTTTGGTGTAGGAGCCTGCTTACAGGCGATCTCAGCGCATTCGCCATCGCGTGCAAGCCCGCTCCTGCAATCATGATTTCTTTAGCGGGACGAAGGGCGGCTTGACGAGTTGCAAATTCAGCTTCGTGCCCCGGATGTCAACCAGCAGCGGCTCCGGGGCGGCCGGGGCGCCGATCAGGGCCGAGCCGATGGCTTCGTTGAGCATGGGCGACAGGGTTCCCGAGACCACCTGCCCCACCTCGGTCCCGGCCGCATTGAGCACGGCCGAGCCCGCGCGCACGATGCGCCGGTCGCCGGTCTTGAAGAACACGATCTTCTTCGGCGCACCCTTCTCCTTTTCGGCCTTGAGCACATCGGAGCCGGTGAACGGCCCCTTGTCGAACTTCACCACCCAGCCGAGCCCGGCCGCAATGGGATTGATCTGGTCGGTGATCTCGTGGCCATAAAGCGGAAATCCGGCCTCCAGCCGCAGGGAGTCGCGTGCGCCCAGACCGGTCAGCTCCAAGCCCAGCGGTGCACCGGCCGCGAACACGGCCTCGGCGAGGCGCTCGGTGTCGGCCGCAGCGCAGTAGAGCTCGACGCCGTCCTCGCCGGTGTAGCCGGTGCGGCTGATGAGGCACATCACGCCGGCGACTTCGCCGTCGGCGAAGTGGTAATACTTGATGCTGGCCAGCGCCGACTTCGTCAGCGTCTGCACGATCTCGACCGCTTTCGGCCCTTGGATGGCGAGCTGGCCGTAGTCCGCCGAACGATCAACCACCACGCAGTTGAAGCCCTTCGCCTGCTCCTGCATCCACGCGATGTCCTTGGCGATGTTGCCGGCGTTGATGCACAGCAGGTAGTCGTCGGGCCCGCGCATGTAGACGAGAAGATCATCCACCACGCCGCCGTGCGGATAGCACATGACGGTGTAGAGGATGCGGCCGGGAAAGAGCTTGCTGCAATCGTTGGTGACGAGGTGCTGGAGGAACTTCAGGGCCTCGGGGCCCTTCACATCGGCCTCGCCCATATGGCTCACGTCAAAGAGGCCGGCGCGCGTGCGCACGGCTTTGTGCTCGTCGAGGATGCTTTTGTATTGGACGGGCATGTCCCAGCCCGCGAAGTCCACCATGCGGCCGCCATTCCGGCGGTGAAAGGCATTGAGGGGGGTGGCCTGGAGTGCGCTCATGGGACAACGAAACTCGCCCGGCGCGGCCCGGGCAAGGCAACAGTTCCCGGGGCCGGCTTCAGTAAGCAGGTTAACCCGGCTGGAAAGATATTGTGTTCAACCACCCCGAGATTCACCTAGCCTGACTCATGCTTGGCTGGCTACCGATTGCCTACTGGGTGCACACGCCCCACCCCTTTCTGATCCGCTTCAGTGAAAACCTGGGCATCCGCTACTACGGCCTGGCCTATTTGCTGGGGTTCGTCGCAGCCTACTGGTTGCTCGCCCGCTACTATCGGGCGGGCCGCTCGCCGGTCAAAACCGAGGCGATCATGGACCTGATGATGTACATGGTCATCGGCGTGATGGCCGGGGGCCGGCTCGGTCATTTCCTGTTCTATCATCCGGAGGGACTTTTCAACCCGCCGTGGGCCTTCCTGCAGGTCTGGAAGGGCGGCATGGCGAGCCATGGCGGTTTCATCGGCGTGATCCTGGCTGCGTGGTGGTTCACCCGCAGCCGCAAGCTGCCGTTCCTGGCCGTGACGGATGCAATCGTGACCACGGTCCCGGCCGGCTTGGGCTTCGGCCGCATCGCCAATTTCCTCAATGGCGAACTCTGGGGCAAGACGACCGATGTGCCGTGGGCCATGATCTTTGAGCAGACCGGCGGCGGCGCCCTCCCGCGGCATCCCTCCCAGCTTTATGAGGCCGCGCTCGAGGGGCTGCTGCTGTTTGCCTTCGTGCAGTGGCGCTTCTGGCGCACCTCTGCCGCCAAGGCGCAACCGGGGCGCATCTCGGGCGAATTTCTCATCGCCTACGCCGTGGCGCGGATTGTCTGCGAGGTCTTCCGTGAGCCTGATGCCGCGCTCATCCTCGGCCTCAGCCGGGGCATGTTTTATTCGCTTTTCCTCGCCGTCGGTGGCCTGGCCGTGGTGGCCATCAGCTCCCGCCTGGCCTCAAAGGACAAAGCCTGACGGAATCACCGCACCCTTGCAGACACAGAGGATGCCGTCGCGGATGACGACCCCATGCGGAAAGTCACCGTCCGCCTTGCCCTCGGGAGAGAGCGTGACGTTGTCGCCGATCCGGGCGTTCTTATCGATGATCGTCCGCTTGATGCGGCAATTGAGGCCGACGCCAATCCGCGGCCGCCCCTTGTCCTTGTCCGCCTGGATCTCCTGCTTGGTCTGGTAATAATCCGCGCCCATCATCACCACATCCTCAAAATGCGAGTTCTCACCGAGGATGGAGCGGATGCCGATGACACTGTGCTTGAGGGTTGAGTCGGTGACGAGACAGCCGTCGCCAATGACGACATGGTCGATGTTGCAGCGGTTGATCTTGGAGGCCGGCAGGTAACGCGGGTGGGTGTAGATCGGGGCGTTGCGGTCGAAGAAATTGAACGGCGGCAGCGGCTGGGCTAGCGCAAGGTTGGCCTCAAAGAAGGCGCGGACCGTGCCGATGTCCTCCCAATAGCCCTCGAAGATATAGCTGTAGAGCTTGGACTTGCCGAGCAGGGCCGGAATGACCTCCTTGCCGAAATCCTTCATGCTGTTGGCCAGCGACTGGCGCAGACCTTCGCGACTGAAAACGTAGATGCCCATCGAGGCCAGGCAGCGCTTCTCGGCACAGGGTTCGAGCGTCTTCTCCAGGGCCGGGCTGATGGTGAGGCTGTTGATGACCGCGGGATCCTTGGGCTTCTCGACGAACTCCGTGATCGAGAGGTCGTCGTTTACGCGCATGAGCCCGAGGCCTTCCACCTTGGAGACGGGAAACGGGATGGCCGCGATCGTCACGTCCGCGCCGGTGGCGACGTGCTGGTCAATGATCTTGCGGAAATCCATCCGGTAGAGCTGGTCGCCGGAGAGGATCAGCACGAGGTCGTGCGCGTGGGCATCGAAATGCTCCAGGTTACGCCGCACCGCGTCGGCCGTGCCTTCATACCAGGAAGTACTGAGGTTGGTCTGTTCCGCGGAAAGCAGGTCGATAAACCCGGCACCGAACGGGTCGAAATGAAAACTCTTGTTGATGTGCCGGTGCAGCGAGGCCGTCAGGAACTGGGTCAGCAGGTAGATGCGATTGTAGCCGGAGTTAAGGCAATTGCTGATCGGAATGTCCACGAGGCGATACTTGCCCGCCAGCGGCACGGCCGGCTTGCAGCGCTCCTTGGTCAACGGGTAGAGGCGAGTGCCGCGGCCGCCCCCCATGATAACCGACAAGACACGTTTCGATTCCGCCATAAAGTAGGGTATTCTAATTCCTTGCGGTATGATTTGAAGCCTATCAAAAATCTCCAGCTTAAATCACCTTATGTGCGGAATCATCGGCTATATCGGTAAACAAAAGGCTTCGGCCATCATCCTTGAGGGGCTCAAGCGCCTCGAATACCGCGGCTATGACTCCGCCGGCGTCGCCACCCAGAACGGCTCCCGCTTCGACCTGGCCAAGAAGGCCGGGCGCGTCGACGGCCTGATCAAGGCCACCGGCGCCCAGAAACTGCCCGGCACGACCGGCATTGGCCACACCCGCTGGGCCACCCACGGTGGCGTCACCGACGCCAACGCTCACCCCCACATCAGCAGCGACCAGAAGATCGCCCTGATTCACAACGGCGTCATCGAGAATTACGCCAGCATCAAGAAATTCCTCCTGACGAAGGGCTACACCTTCCAGTCCGAAACGGACACCGAGGTCCTCGGCAACCTGATCGCCTACCACTACCAGAAGGAACCGACCTCCGCTCCCGAGGGCAGCCGCTTCGTCGAAGCGGTCCGCAAGACCCTGCGCCATGTCGAGGGCACCTACGGCATTGCGGTGATGTGCGGCGACTGCCCGGCCGAGATCGTCGCGGCGCGCAAGGGCTCCCCGCTCATCCTCGGCGTTGGCGACGGCGAATACATGCTGGCCAGCGACGTCTCGGCCATCATCAGCCGCACCCAGAATGTTGTCTACCTCAAGGATGGCGAGATCGTCCACATCACGGCAAAAAATTTCTCCATCAGCACCCTCGAGTCGGAGGATGTCTCCCCGGTCATCGACAAGGTCACCTGGAACATCGCCGATGCCGAGCTGGGCACCCACGCCCACTTCATGGAGAAGGAGATTTTCGAGCAGCCGGCGGCGCTGGAGAATTCCATGCGTGGCCGCTTCTCCGAGGATGGCAGCACCGCCCAGTTCGGCGGCCTGAACATCTCGGCCGTGGATTTCCGCCAGATCGATCGTTTTCATTTCCTCGCCTGCGGCAGCGCCTGGCACGCCTGCCTCGTCGCCGAGCACCTCATCGAACGCTTCGCCCGGGTGCCGGTCGAGGTCGATTACGCGTCCGAGTTCCGCTACCGGAACACCCCGCTCAGCAAAAACGCGCTCTTCTTCACCCTCAGCCAGTCCGGCGAGACGATCGACACCCTTGCCGCCATGCGCGAGGCCAAGCGCAAGGGCTACAAGGTTCTCGCGATCAATAATGTCGTCGGCTCCTCCATCGCCCGCGAGGCTGACGGCGGCGTCTACCAGCATGTCGGCCCGGAGATCGGTGTGGCCTCGACCAAGGCCTTCACCTCCCAACTCCTGCTCGGCGCCATGCTGGCCCTCTATGTCGGTCGCATGCGGGACATGAGTTTCAACGACGGTGTCGATTACGTGCAGGCGCTGAAGGGCGCGCCCGACCTGGTCCGCCAGACCCTCAAGCTCGCCCCTCAGCTCAAGGAAATCGCCAAGCGCTACGCACATTACCACGATTTCCTTTTCCTTGGCCGCCTGTCGCTCTTCCCGGTGGCCCTCGAGGGCGCGCTGAAGCTGAAGGAGATTTCCTACATCCATGCGGAGGGCTATCCCGCGGCCGAGATGAAACACGGCCCGATCGCCCTGATCAGCGAGCAATGCCCCTCGGTTTTCCTCGTCCCCTCGGGCGAGATGTTCAACAAGGTCGTCTCCTCCATGCAGGAGATCAAGGCGCGCAAGGGTAAGATCATCGCCATCGCCACCGAGAAATGCGACCTGCCCGCCGGCCTCGCCGACGAAGTCGTGCGCATTCCCGAATGCCATGAGGCCGTCCTGCCGATCCTCGCCACTGTGCCGGTCCAGCTTTTGAGCTATTATATCGCCGTGGAGCTGAAACGGGATGTCGATAAGCCCCGAAATCTGGCCAAATCGGTGACCGTCGAGTAGCCATGCAATTCTCCCCCTCCCGCGAAGCCTTCCTGCAGCTCAGCCGGAAGGGGAATGTCGTCCCCGTCTGCACCGACCTGCTGGCCGACCTGGAGACCCCCGTCTCCGCCTTCGCCAAGCTGCGGGGTCAGGGTCCGGCCTTTCTGCTCGAATCGGTTGAGGGCGGTGAAAATGTCTCCCGCTACAGCTTCATCGGCTGCAATCCCCGCAAGATCATCAAGGCCGCGCCCGGCGACGGCGACCCGCTCAAGCTGCTGGAGACGGAGCTGGCCGGCTACCGGCCCGTCGAGATACCCGGCCTGCCGCCCTTCACGGGCGGTGCCGTGGGCTATTTGGGCTATGAATATATCCACAGCGTCGAACCGACCGTGCCCTTGGCCGCCAAGGACGATCTCGGCGTGCCGGTGATGTGGTTTATGCTGTGCGACTCCGTCCTGGCCTTCGACCGGGCCCACCAGACGCTGCGCCTGATCGTCAACGCGCATGTCGGCAATGATGCCGGGGCCGCCTACGACGCCGCCTGCACCGAACTCCGGCGCATGCAAGCCGCCCTGGCCAAACCCACTCCCCTCGCCTCCGCCACCTTGGGCGACACCGGCGCGGTGCAGGTACCCGCGGGTAATTTCACCAAGACTGCCTTTGAAAAGATGGTCGAGGACTCCAAGGAGTTCATTCGCGCCGGCGATATCTTCCAGATCGTCCTCTCCCAACGCTTCAGCCGGCAGTTCGCCAAGACCCCGCTCGATCTCTATCGCGCCCTGCGCACGGTCAATCCTTCCCCCTACATGTTCCTGCTCGATACGGGGGACTTTGCCCTTGTCGGCGCCTCACCCGAAGTCCATGTGCGCCTCACCGGTCGCAAGGTGGAGATCCGCCCGATCGCCGGCACCCGTCCGCGCGGCAAGACTTCCGCTGAGGATATCGCCCTCGAAAAGGAGCTGCTGGCCGACGATAAAGAACGTGCCGAGCACCTCATGCTGGTGGATCTCGCCCGCAATGACATCGGTCGTGTCTGCGCCTATGGCTCGGTCAAGGTCCCCGAGTTCATGGTCATCGAGCGCTACTCGCATGTGATGCACATTGTGTCACAGGTGGAGGGACAACTTGCGCCAGAACGCTCCGCTTTTGACCTGATGCGCGCCACTTTTCCGGCCGGCACGGTCAGCGGCGCCCCAAAAATTCGCGCGATGCAATTAATCGCCGAAAAGGAGGGCGCGCAACGCGGCAGCTATGCCGGTGCGCTCGGTTATTTCAGTTACGACGGCAATCTCGACTCCTGCATAACCCTCAGAACTGCACTCGTTAAGGGCGGGCAGGTGCATATCCAGGCCGGGGCTGGTGTCGTCGCCGACTCGGTGCCCGCCGCCGAATATCAGGAGACCCTTAACAAGGCTTCCGCCCTCTTTAAGGCCATCACTTTGGCCGACCGTTTGTCCAGTTAAGGCATCTTTGCGGCACAATTTCGCGTATAACGGGTCGTAACACGGCAGACGGGAATTTCCTCCCGGGTTTCGGCATCTAACATGCAAAGAGTCACGACGTAACCTGCAGTTGTCTCACACGTCAGACCATTACCCATCATGCCTAATAGCAAAAAGACTCACCGCACCTCGTCGGTAGCAGTCGCGATGCCTGCGGATCGCACTTCGGCCGGTGTCTCCATCCCCTCGACCGACGAAGGTCTCACCGTCCGCCCCGAAATCACCGCCGCCGCTCCCTCCCAATTCGACCAGGCTTCTCCTGTCGACCGCCGCGACGAGCGCTCCAATCTCCAGCTTTATCTCAACGAGATCCGCCAGACCCCTCTCCTGACCATCCAGGAGGAGATCAAGCTCGCCGCCCGCATCAAGCGCGGCGACAAGGCGGCCCGCGACCACATGATCAAGGCCAACCTGCGCCTCGTCGTGAAGATCGCCTACGATTACAACCAGATGGGCCTCCCGCTCATGGACCTGATCAGCGAGGGCAACCTTGGCCTGATCAAGGCCGTCGAGCGTTTCGACCCCGCCAAGGGCGGCAAGCTCTCCACCTACGCTGCGTGGTGGATCAAGCAGTCGATGAAGCGCGCCCTCGCCAACCAATCCAAGACCATCCGCCTGCCCGTCCACCTCGTGGACAAGATTTCCCGCATGCGGAAGATGATCGCCAAGCTCACCGACGAGCTCGGCCGCGAGCCCGAGAACGAGGAGATCGCTGCGGAGCTGCAGATCCCGACCGCCAAGGTCGCCCTGCTCAAGACCGTCAGTGTCCGTCCCGCCTCGCTCGACGCTCCCGTCGGCGAGGACAACGACTCGGCCACGCTTGGCGACCTCGTCGGTGATGACGCCGCCATCAGCCCCTACGAGGGACTGGGCGACAAGAACCTCAAGGCCGACCTGAGCGCCATGGTCAACTCCCTCGATCCCCGCGAAGCCAGCATCATCAAGCTGCGTTTCGGCCTGGACGGCGAGAAGGAGCTGACCCTCGAGGAAGTCGGCAAGAAATTCAAGGTCACCCGCGAGCGCATCCGCCAGCTCGAGTATCTCGCGCTCGCCAAGATCCGCCGGCAGATGCAGAGCCATAACAAGATCCGCACGGCCGATGAGGTCGAGGAAGAGCGCTATGCCGAGCAACGCGCCGAGGTCATCCGCGGCTTCGTCGCCCAGCACGCCGAAGCGGCCAATTAAACTTATCCTGGCCAAAACAAAACGCGCAGCCACTCCGGCTGCGCGTTTTTTAATGTCCGTTGCCTGGCACCCTACTTCTTGATCGGTTTCAGGCGCAGGTAGGCGACGTCGTGGGAATCGAGGCGCTTCTTGAAATGCTGCTTGGTCGTGCCGACATCTTTCTTATCCCAGATGTCACGGACGGAGCACTCGCCGCCGGTAAACCACCAGCCATGGCTGAAATCGATCTCGAGTTCGGCCGGGGCCTTGCCCGTGTTCAGAAGTGCGACGGCCCAGTCGCCACCACTAAGCTCACGCACCCAGATTTCGTAAGCGGGTTCGGCGCGGAAGCGCCAGCCCTGCTTGCCGAGCTTGTCCTGGTTGATGGCAAGGGCTTCCTTGTCGATCATGACGGCGGTGATCTCGGGCGTCATCTTGCGCACGTCGTTGCCGGCCATGAGCGGCGCGGCGAGGATGCCCCAGAGGCTGAAGTGGGCGCGCGACTCGGCAAAGGTCAGGCCCTCGTTGCCGACCTCCATCATGTCGGGGTCATTCCAGTGCCCGGGACCAGCGTATTGGCCGATGCCGTTGTTCTGGCCATCAGCGGGCTGCACCTGCGAGTACTGGAGGTCGAGGATGACCTTCCAGCCGCGTTCCCAGCGCTGGATGCAATCATAGCAATCAGTGATGTCGCCGGTGGTACGCCAGAGGTGGCCGACGTCCTTGGCCCACTCCCACGGCTTGGAATTACCCCACTCACAGATGCTGAACACGATCGGGCGCTTGGCCGCGTACAGGGCGTCGCGCATACGGGTATAGGCATCCTTGGGGTTGGCGTCACCGGCGGTGCACCAGTCGTACTTGAGGTAGTCCACGCCCCATTCTGAGTATTTGAGCGCGTCCTGGAACTCGTGGCCCCAGCCACCGGGGTAACCGGCGCAGGTCTTCCTGCCCGCGCAATTGTAGATACCAAACTTGAAGCCCTTCGCATGCAGCCAGTCACCGAGGGCCTTCATGCCGCTGGGAAACTTGTCCGGGTGCGCCTGGAGGTTGCCCTGCGCGTCGCGTTCCATCGCGGACCAAGTGTCGTCGAGCACGATGTAGACGTAACCCGCGTCGCGCATGCCATTTTTGATCATGGCCTCGGCGGTTTCCTTGATCATGAACTCGTCGATGTTGCTGGCGAAGGTGTTCCAGGTGTTCCAGCCCATCGGGGGTGTGAGGGCGAGGCCTTCGAATTTCTGGGCATGGGCCGAGACCGCCAGGGCCAGGGCAAGGGCGAGCAGTTTTCTCATGGGATACAACGGGGTTAGGGAGAGCCCTACCAGACCACCGGCCGGCCGGAGAAGTTCAAGAAAAAGGCGCTCCACGGGAAGTGGAGCGCCTTTGAAACCTTGTTTGGGAATTAAGCCTTATTCCTTCTTGGAAGCCTCGTCGAAGATGTCGCCGAGGTTCGTCATATCGGAGGCGCCGGTGCTCTTGGAGAACTGCTCGTAGGTCGCAGTTTCCTGCGCGAGCTGCTCCGCCGAGTAGTTGGCGGCCTTGATCGACAGACCGATGCGACGCTGCTCGCGGTCGATCTTGATGACGCGGGCCTGCACTTCCTGGCCGGGCTTGAGCACGTCCTTGATCTTGTCGACGCGCTCTTCCTGGATCTGCGAGATGTGCACGAGGCCGTCGATGCCGTCCTTCAGCTCGATGAACGCGCCGAAGGTGGTGATCTTGGAGATCACGCCCGGGACGACGTCGCCGATGCGGAAGAAGGAGTCGATGTCGGTCCACGGATCGGTCGCGAGCTGCTTCATGCCGAGGCTGATGCGCTGCTGCGACGGATCGACGTCGAGGACGATGGCGTCCACCTCGTCGCCCTTCTTGAGCATCTCGGACGGGTGGTTGATCTTGCGGGTCCAGGACATGTCGGAGACATGCACCATGCCGTCGATGCCTTCCTCGAGTTCGACGAAGGCGCCGTAGGTGGTCATGTTGCGGACCTTGCCGCGAACGCGGGCGCCCACCGGGTAGTTGTGGCGGACCATGTCCCACGGGTTCGGCTCCAGCTGGCGGAGGCCGAGCGAGATCTTCTGCTCATCCTTCTGGATGCCGAGGACGACCGCATCGAGCTCCTGGCCGACCTTGAGCAGCTCGGAGGGCTTGGTGATGCGCTTGGTCCAGGACATCTCGGTGATGTGCACGAGGCCCTCGACACCGGGCTCGAGCTCGATGAAGGCGCCGTACGGCACGAGATTGACGACCTTGCCGTGGATCTTGGAACCGACGGGGAACTTGTGGTCGATGTTGTCCCACGGATTGTTCTTGGTCTGCTTGAGGCCGAGCGACACGCGCTCTTTCTCGCGGTTGATGTCGATGATCATCACCTCGATCTCCTCGCCCTGCTTCAGCAGCTCGGACGGGTGGCCGATGCGGCCCCAGCTCATGTCGGTGATGTGCAGCAGGCCGTCCATGC
>Ga0315912_10001319_pt1 | contig 31308 bp, 27 predicted proteins | sample VfabasoilMG_FD_204469 | JGI IMG/M metagenome (GOLD analysis project Ga0315912, IMG submission 204469) | Garden soil microbial communities collected in Santa Monica, California, United States - V. faba soil | ecosystem: Environmental > Terrestrial > Soil > Garden | place: USA: California...
TCCCCGCGAGGTCGAACGCCGCGAAGCGCCCCTGCGCGCTCTCCCCGCTGGGCCACACGGTACAGTCTGCGATGCCGACATGCAGGTCGCCGGTGTCGCTGATCCAGTCCACGACGGGCTTCCTCGTATCCACATTGCCTGTGAAGACGAGCTCCTCGAAAGAATCGATGCCTTCGAGCTCGGTGTCGCTCTCTCCCAGGACGAACCCGCCGTTTTCTGCAAACGTCAGAGCCAGCAGCCGGGCCGGCCCTCTGTCGGTCCTGGACCCGCCGTCGGGTTCGATCCCACGCAGCTCGAGCGGAGCCGGTGGCCCCAGCACGGCCCCCTCAGGAATCCCTACCCCTCCAGCGTGCCGGCGCAAGCATCTTTGCAACGCAGGCGGCACGCCTGAACAGTAGGCCCTGCGCCGCGGGAAATGGAGCGAGCTCCCTCTCGCGCACTCGGATACGTACTTCCTCAGGTGTGCGGACGCCGTTGCTGGTTCTAATGAAACGTTGTTCCCGTGGCCCGGGTGGTGTGCCATGAACCTCGACTGCAACCCGTTCACGCCTTGCAGGGGGTAGATCGGTTGGGCAGCTCGCGCCTCGGCGACCGGCGCTTGTTCCGGCTCGCGTCTGGAGAGGTGTTGGTCTTTACCTTCGCCAATGGCAACCGCATCGCCCTGGGCGGCAACCCCGGTGCGATCAACGACGGCCCATACCGGTTGCTGGGGCCGTGACAGGATGGAGCACATGGAGGTCTGGGTGTCACGTGTAGCGCTGCGGGCGGCTTTCGTTGCCGCAGGGCTCGCCGCCACGGCGGGCTGCTCGATCGATGGGCGCACGTTCCGTGCGGAGTCAGAGTCGGAATCGGAGACTGCCGTCGCCGGGCTCGACGGCGCGGGCGGCGCCCGGCGGGCAGGGGACATAGTTCGGATCGTCTTCCTCCTCGTCGGAAGCGTCTTCCTCCTCCGGCTCCTCCTCAGAGCCGTCGTCAGCGCCGGAGTTCACGCCGTCGTCGCTGCTGTTCAGAAAGGGCGCCAGGTATTCGTTCAGGTTGAGGCTGAACCCTTCTCCCTCTAGCTTGCAGTCGTAGCCGAGATCCTCGCTCTTCTGGACTTCTCCCACCAGGCCTAGAGACAGATCGTCCTCAGTCAGGCTCGTGGCGGCGCCGTTCTCCCTGTAGCAACCTTTGTCGTAGAAGCAGTAGTAGGTGAGCGCGGCGGCGCAGTAGCAGGGGCCTTGCGACGGGCTGCCCGCGCAACGTGTGATGTAGGGCGCGCGGTAGCTCTCGCTCGGGCAGTCACTGCCGCACACGGCGGCGTTTGCGGCGCTTTCCGTGGCGGCGTTTGCGGCGCTTTCCCTGGCGCCGCTTGCAGTATTGCCGGTGCCCGCGCTCGGCTGCGTGTTGCTGCTGCTCGCGGGCATGTACGTCGCGCTGCTGGAGCGCGCCGCCGGGTTGGAGCTGCTCGGGCTCGTCGAGCTTTGTGACGAATACGTCGGCGACTGCGCATCGGTGGAGTCCGAGTCCTCGTAGAAGTCCTCATCGCCCTCCTGTGCACCGAAGGGGCAGCCGAGCAGCATCGAGAGCGCCAGGGGAACCAGGGGCAGCCCGAACCGCGGCAGCCGAGTGCCGGCGTTGAATGAGGAGCGGCGGGTGGAGGGCGGGGCGGAGAGTAGGTGTTTCATGAGGACAATCCTTTCGGTGGGATGCCCTTGCCCTCAGCACTCCCCGTGCCAAGGCCCCGCAGCCTCGCGGCGGCGCTTGGCAGCAACGGGCAACGCCGCCGCCGAGGCCTGGAAAATCGTGGCCGCTCTCCGCGCCGCCGCAGGCAGCGGGCCGCTGACGTACCCTCGCGTCCGCCGTGCCCGGCGCTGGCATGTGGAGTGCAAAAGGTGCTCGACATGCACCCCACTACCCGTTGCCACTCGCTCGCTTCTCAGGCTACTTCCTCGCGCACAGCTCAGCGCCCTCGCGCGCTGCGCAGGGTGGCCCTGCTCTCTCTGCCCGCAGCACTGCTGCTGGCTTGCGGCGCTGCAGAGGAGGACGCCTTCGATCTCCTCGTGGGTACACACCCCTTCGGGCGCGTCGACGAAGATCTGATTGCCGCAATTGAGGTGCGAAGAGTGCTGACCACCGAGGTTATGCCCCGGCTCTTGCACGAGCACGACGCAGCCGAAGGAGGCATTGTACCAGGTGTCGTTGGCGGGGTTGTCCGGATTGCCCACCTCGCCGAGGCCCGCCCAGCCGCAGAGTTGGGTGCGCGACCCCAGGTACCAGAGGTAATGATCGAACTGACCGGGGATCTGTGGTCGGATGGTGTTGACCATGCCGCGCGTGTCACAGCCGTTCATGGCGAAGTCGAAGGGCCCGAACACGTCCCCCTCGATGTCCTGGCGACCGTAGGAGACCTCGCGGAAGTAGCTGCGCACCGAGCCTTGCCCGGCGGTGTCGCCGAATAGCGTAGTGCGCGCTTGAGCCGCCGTGATGTTCACGCCGCCGCCGATGTCGACCAGCGCGAGCGCAAAGCGCCGGGTCGGAAAGGCCTCCGCCCCGATCGTCGGGGCTGGGCTCGAGCTCCAAGTCGAGCACGGCGGTCAGCTCCGAGACGATGGGGCGCATGACGGCTCGAGCGGCAGCCTACCTCAGAGCGGTCGCGCGGGCGCCTGCCGATCGGACACGGCATTTTTCCTTTGACCAGCGTAGATTCATGGTTTATGAAATGAATTCATAGAATATGAATGTGAGGGTGAAACACCGTGATTCGACGCGCACGGCCATTCTGGAGGCGCTCGCACACGTCGTGGCGGAGTCCGGAGCCACCGGCTTCTCGGTGCAGGACGTGGCCAACCGCGCGGGCGTGACGCATCGGACGGTGTACAACCACTTTCCCACGCGCGAGGCGCTGAACGAGGCGTTCGGCGCGTACGTGGAGGACGTGCTGACGTCGGGGGGACGTGTGCGACCGGGCGAGCCGTCGCTCGCGAGTATTCGCGGCATTCCCGCGCTGCTCTTCCCGATGCTTGCCGAGCACGAGGCGCACGCGCGCGCCAACGTGATGTTGATGATCGCCACCCGCGGGACCCCCGGCGTGCATCGTGCGAACACCAAGATGATTGCGCAGGTGATCGAGCGCGAGGCGGGCCCGCTGCCGGAGGGCACGCTGCCGTTGGTGACGGCGGCGGTGCGCATGGCCGCGTCGACGTGGACCTGGCACTTGATGACCGAGCACCTCGGGCTTTCGAACGAGGACGCGCTGCGCTCGGCTCGCTGGGCGTTGGACGTACTGCTCAGCGCCGTCGAGAACGGCAACCTCCCAGACACCGGAGATCCCCAATGACCCTGCTCGAGCTCGATGCTGCGATCGATCCCCAACGCTGTGGCCACAAGGCGGCCACGCTCGCGGCGCTCCGGCGCTCGGGCCATCTCGTCCCGGACGGCTTCGTGATCCCGGTGGGCACGGCGCTCGACCCCGAGCTGCTAGAACGCGCGATCGAGCGCATGGGCAACGGCAAACTTGCCGTGCGCTCGTCGGGCGTGGCCGAAGACCTGCCCGATGCCTCTTACGCCGGTCGCTACGAGACGGTGCTCGGCGTCGACAGCGTCGACGACGTGGTCGCGGCCGCGCGTAGAGTCGTCGACTCGGCGCGCGGCGAATCGGCGATGGGCGTGCTGGTGCAGCGCTTGGTGGCGGCCGAGGCAGCGGGCGTGGCGTTCACCACAAACCCGGTGACGGGCGATGATGAAGTCGTGATCGAGGCGACTCGGGGCCTCGGCGCGGAGCTGCTCTCGGGTGCGGCGGACGGCGAGCGCTGGATCGTGCGCGACGGTCGCGCGCAGGCCCAGGGCGAGCCGAGCGCGCTTTCCGAGCCGAGCGCGCGTCGCATCGCGGAGCTCGCGCGCCGCATTGCCGGCGAGCGTGGCGGCCCGCAGGACGTGGAGTGGGCGCTCGAGGGCGGCAAGCTGTTCGTACTGCAGGCGCGGCCGATCACCAGCGTGCCGGTGCGGCCGGCGATCGAGTTTCCGCCGGGCCGCTGGATGAAGGACGTGAGTCACTTCAGCGGACCGATGACGCCGGTCGGCGCCTCGCTCTTGCTGCCCTGCTACGAGCGAGCGTTCGAACCGGCCTTCGCCGAATTCGGTGTGCCGCTGCTCACGATTCGGCAGCGCGCCTTTGGCGGCGAAGTGTACACGCAGGACGTCGACGTCAGCGGCAAGCACGATCCCTCCGCGCCTCCGCCCTGGTGGGTGCTGGCCATCGCGGTGCGCGTCGTGCCCGTCCTGCGGCGCCGGATGGCCGCAGCGCGAGACAGCGAGCACAAGCTCGACGCCTATCCACGCCGCTGGGAGAGCAGCTGGCGCGACGAGTGCACACAGCGCATCGAGCAGGCCCGCAGCGTGAGCCTCGACGCGCTCGGTGACGAGGCGTTGCTCACCGAGCTCGAGCGCCTGATCGAGCAGGTGCTCCTGCCCCACCTCATTATCCATTTTCAGCTGACGATTCCGTACATGGTCGGCGTGTGCGAGCTCGCGCGTTGCTGCCAGGAGCTGCTCGGCTGGGACCTGGCGCAGGTGATGCAGCTGCTCACCGGCATTTCATCCGCCACGACGGCGCCGGCCCGAGCGCTTCAGGCGATCGACGGGCCCGGGCTGGAGCTCGACGCCTGGGTCCAACGATGGGGCTTGCGCACGATCGACTCCGATCCCGGGTCGCCGATGATCGCCGAGTGCGAGGAGCTGATCGCGGGTCTGATCGCGAGCCAGGCGTGCTCCAGCGGCGCAGCGGAAGCGGAGCGGCAGCTCTCGATCGAGCGCGCGCGCAAGGCATTGAACGGCGTGGACCGCGCTCGCTTCGAGCACGCCCTCGCGTACGCCGAGCTCGTCTATCCCCAGCGTGACGACAACGTCGTCTACACGGAGGGGCTGCCGTCCGGCTTGATTCGGCGCGTGCTGCTCGAAATGGGCCGGCGCCTGCACGCTGCCGGCAAGCTCGAGGCTCCGGGTGATGTCGTGTTCCTGCGCATGGACGAACTCGGCGACGCGCTCGGCAGCGCTGCGTCGTGGGCAGGGCTGGTGCGGCGCCGCCGCGCGGAGCAGGCCTGGGTGGTGGCGCATCCGGGCGCCCTGATCGTGGGCCCCGCGCCCGTGCCGGATCCGGATCTGCGTGGGTTGCCGGCCCCAGCGCGCCGCATCATGGAGGCCGCGGCGTTCGCCATGGCACAGGAGCTGACCCCGCCGGCGCAGAGAGACGACGCCGACGGCACCCTGCTCGGCGTTGGCGTCTCGCCGGGCGCCTACACGGGCCGCGTGCGCGTGATCCTGAGCGAGGCCGACCTCGAACGCCTGCGCCCTGGAGAGGTGCTCGTGTGCCCGACCACCCATTCGAGCTGGAACCTCGTGTTCCGGCATGCGGGCGCGCTCGTCACCAACGGCGGCGGCATGCTCTCCCATCCGGCGATCATCGCGCGCGAGCACGGCATTCCGGCCGTCGCGGCTACCGGCAACGCCACGGCGCGGCTTCGCGATGGCGATCGGGTCACGGTCGATGGCAGCGCCGGTAGAGTGATGCTTCGAGCGGCGCTCACAAGTGGTGTGCGCGAGCACGCCGCCACGTAGCCCCGCACCGATACGCCGCACGCGCCTCGCGCGTCGCCACGTAGCCCCGCACCGATACGCCGCACGCGCCTCGCGCGTCGCACTGCTGCTCCACCGTCCGTGGCATCGCCACTGCTCCCCCATTTGCTTTTCTTCAAAGGAAAAAAACCCATGACACAGACCCGTGTTTTGTACTCGACCGCTATCGTTACCGCGATCGCCCTCGCGATGCCCGCTGCCGCGCAGAAGCCCGCCGCAGCGCCGCCCGCGGCTGCCCCGGCAGCGGCTCCCCCAGCGCCCGCGCCGAGCAAGGAGCTCGAAGCCTTCATGAAAGGCTTCGAAGGTACCTGGCACTGCGACACGAAGTTCCCTGCCGGCGCGATGGGTCCAGGATCGCCCGAGACCATGACCAAGGCTACGGCGACCATCCAGCGAGACTTTGGCGGTATGTCGTGGCACGGCCACGTCGACGTGCAAGCGGCGAAAGGGGTGCCCGCGCTCACCGCCGTCGTCCAGATTGGCTGGGAGCCCGGAACCAAACAGGCGACGATCGTCTCCTACGACAGCATGGGTTCGGTGCTCCTGGGCATCGGACCATTGTCTGGTGAGTCGGTCACCTTCGCGGAGCAAGAGTACACGATGGGTATGAAGGTGAAGTCTCGCGAGATCTTCACGAAGAAGGGCCCGAAGGAGCTGTTTCACGCCGCAGACATCGACATGGGCCAAGGCTTCCAGCGAGTCGGCGAGGACGTCTGCAGGAAGTGAAGCGGAGTGCCCTCTTGGTGCGCAGGTGCATCGCGGCGCCGGGTTCGATTCCCGGCGCCTCCACCACTGCAATAAATTCGAACCTCCGTCCTCGACCAGCAAGTTGAGGGCGTCGAATTTGCAACGGGCCATGTAATAGGGCCTGCCGACCTCGGGCTTCTGCGGGGATAGGGTGATTGCCCCTGTCAGTCGCCGGCGCGCGAGGGCGGACTTTTCGGTGCGCGTGGCGAGCAGGTGCTCGAGCTTGCCGATGCGGTTGGTGATCCAGGCGCGGGGCTGGATCCAATCTCTCCGTCTGACTCCGCTCCTCCGGCAGGGACTCGACCTTCATGCCGTTCCGGTGTCGTGAGGATGAACCCCAAGCGCTGCCCGCGCGCGATTTCCGATTCCGACTCGTAGGGCATCACCGCCAGCTCGCAGCCTTCTCCGATCGTGTCGCAAAGGCGCTGCACGAGAGCGAGTTCGATATTCCACCCCTCCCAGCCCGGCTTCAGGTCGATATGACTCACGAAGAGCAGATCGCTTCCGGCTCCCATCGTGAATTGTTCTCGGAACCAGTCGTCCTCGAAGAACACGTCATAGAGGGCCTCGAGCTCGCCGCAATCGGCATCGCCGTAGCAGGGCATCGGGAGAGGGCGGGACTTCCTCGGCGCTTGCCGCCCTGGCGGCGCGGAAAGCCGTCCCCAACAGAATTTGGGCCGGACCTCCAACATACGACAGCGTTCGTGACCTCGGGGCACCGCACGGCGGCTATTGGGGCGGAGGCCGGTAAGGGTCCCCCGCGGCGCGGCTGCGCTCCTCAGAGCTTTGGAGTCGTGGCGGGAAGGTCGGTGTGGGCTGGGGCTCGGGCGGGATTCCCTCGGCGCTCGCCGCCCTGCCGGGCGGCTTCGCGCCTCGAAGGCCTTCGAGCGGATCCGCGCGACCTTGCAGCTCGGCGTGCGTCGCATGACGTCGTTGGGTCGCCGGCTCGAACCCGAGTCGATGCAGCTCGCCGTGCGTCGCTTGTCGGCGCTCGGCCGTTCAGGTTCGAATCCCGCCCCGCAGTGGGCTGCGATGTGCGGCGGGGTCGCTCGATGCAGCCCGATATCTTGCGGAGAGGGCGGGATTCGAACCCGCGGTAGAGTTTCCCCTACGCCCGCTTAGCAAGCGGGTACCATCGGCCACTCGGTCACCTCTCCGGCTCTCAAAGAGCGGGGCGGAGGGTGGCCTTCGGGGCCCCGGGTCGTCAAGGGCATTCGCCCGCGGGGGGATGGGCTTTGACGTTCTTTGAGCCGGATTCGAGCGCTGGGACCCTCTGCGGGGGCTCCGAGGGCTGGGGCAAGTGTGGGCTGGGGAGGGTTCGGCCGATCAGCGTGCCTGGGCGGGTTGGACGTGCGATCCTGTAGGCATGCCCCTCAGCGTGGAAGAGTCCGCCCGTAAGTTCCAGGAGCGCGCATTGCGTGCGCGCGCGGAGCGGGAGCGCCGAGCACTCGAGGTCCGTGCAGAGGTGGAGCAGCAGGTGAGGACCTTGTTGCCGGCTGGAGGTCGAGCTTGGCTGATCGGAAGCCTGGTGTGGGGGGGCTTTGGTGAGCGGAGCGACGTGGATCTCGTGCTTTCCGGTGTGACGGGGCCGCAGGCCACCGTGCTGGAGGAAGCCGTGGCTCGCGTGGCGCATGCCTCCGTCGACCTCTTGCAACTCGATGAGCTGCCCTCGAGCTTTCGACAAAGGGTCGAGCGGGAGGGAGTGCCGATCCATGGGTGCTGATGCAGGTGCGATTGCGCGGCTGTCGCGCGTGCTGGTGGATGGACGACTCGATGCGAAGGCGTTGGACGAGCGGCGAGCTGAGATAGCATCGTTGCTCCAAGGTACGGAGCAAGGGCGGGTGCCGTCTCGATCCGAGCTGCTCGTCCTCGGTGTGAACCTGCACGCTACGGCGTCGCGCGTCGTGTAGCGTCTCAGTGCACTTCGATGGCGAAGGGCAGGGCGGTCAGCACGCGCTCTTTGCCGAGCAGGGGCGCGAGGCTGCTGACGTAGGGGCGGAGGGGTTCGGCGAGGGTGTCGAGGGGGCCGGGGGGGCTGCTCTGGAGGCGGGTGATGGCGGCGCGGATGCTGGCGTCGTCGGAGTCGGAGTCGAGGTCGAGGAACTGGAGCAGGCTCTCGGAGCTGCCTTCGATTTTGACTTCGGCCGTCTCGTCGAGGCCCGCCTGTTCTTTGGCGAGCGCGATCGCGTCGGCGAGGCCGCCGAGGCTGTCGACGAGGTGGGATTCGAGGCCCTGTGCGCCGGACCAGATGCGGCCCTGGGCGATCGCTCGCACGCTGTCGACGGGCATGTCGCGGCCCTGCGCGACGCGCTGCAGGAACAGTTCGTAGATGGCGGCCATCTGGGCGCGCACGCTCTCGCGGGTGGGCTCGTCCCAGGTGGAGAGGAAGGAGAGGTAGGCGGCGCGGTTGGCGGCGCCGGGTTCTTTGCTGGCGGGGAAGGTGACGCCGGTGACGCCGAGCTCGTCCAGCGTTTCGCCGAAGACCATCTTGCCGCCCACGACGCCGATCGAGCCGATGATGCTGCTCTTTTCGGCGAGGATCTTGGTGGCGGCGCAGGCCATGTAGTAGCCGCCGCTGGCCGCGGTGCCGGCGAGCGAGGCGATCAGCGGCTTCTTTTCGCGCAGCTCCATCAGGTCGTGCCAGATGAGGTCGCTGGCCAGGGCGGAGCCGCCGGGGGAGTCGATGCGGATCACGACCGCTTTGACGGCGTCGTTATCCCGCAGGCGCTTCAAGGTCTTGCCCAGGGGTTCGGCGGCGATGCCGTCGCCGCTGCCGAGCACGCCGCCCGAGGTCATGTTGATGCTGCCGGCGGTCGGCAGGACCACGATATGCTCGCCCTTGTCTTGCGAGGGGGAGGTGCCGGCGACGAAGCGGATCAATTGGGTGATTTCGCTGCTCGCGTCGCGGCGCGCTTGCAGGCCGAAGGCGGTCTCCACGCTGTCGACGCCGATGTCCTCTTTGGCGGCGTCGCGGGCGTCGGAGAGGTAGCCGATCGTATCGATGAGGCCGGCGTCATGTGCGGCCTGGGCCGACCACGGCCCGTATTCCACCAGCTTCTGGATCTCCTTGCCGGCGCCGTGGAGCTCTTGACCGGTCGGGGATGCGGAGAGACCGTCGAGCCAGGTCTGGCGGATCGAGCCGAGCACGCTCTCGAGCGATTCGCGCGCGGCGTCGGTCGGGCCGTTCTCGGTGAACATCTCGGCGAAGCTCTTGTACTTGCCCATGTGCAAGAAGTCGGCTTTGACCTTGAAGCGATCGAGCAGGCGCTTGAGGTAGAGCATCTGGCTGGCGAGGCCGACGCTGGCGACCTCTCCCGCCGGGCTGAGCCAGACTTTGTCGCAGGCCCGCAGCGCGAAGAACAAGCTGGTGTTCGAGTAGCCGTGGGCGTGGCAGACCACGGGCTGCTCGGGCGGCAGCGCGCCCAGGGTGCGGCTGAGCTCTTCCGCCTGCGCCCAGCTCAGATCGCTTTCACCGAGGCGCACCAAGAAGCCGCGCGTGCGCCGATCGCTCGCGGCGCGGCTCAGCGTCTGAACGAGCTCGGCGAGCGTGGGGGAGGCGGCGCCCGAGAGGAAGCCGAGCTGCGGGGCTTTCTCGGACACGCCGTGCGAGAGATCGAGCTCGACGAGCACGCCACCCGATGCCCGGTCGAGCCCGCTGCGCAGCATGTTGATGGCGGTCGAGGTGCCCGTATCTCCCGAACCAGCGTCGCAGCTGGACGCCAGCGCGAGCACGGCGCCCAGCCCTGCCCAGCGGCGGTATTTCACGAGGCTCATGGACGATCCGGAGAGGCACCGCTCTGGGTGCTTTCCGTGCTCTCGGGGGTCTTGGCCGGCGGGGTCGAGGGCGCCGGCGTGGGCAGGGGACTCGGCGTGGGCGAGGGGGAGGTGGTGCGGGGCGCGCCGATGGGAGGCACCTTCTGCGCGGGGGCGCGCGTTGGGGGCGGCGCTGCGCTCTCGCTGGGCTCGGTGCTGGGCGCTTTTCCTTCGCTGGGAGCGGTCTCGGTGGTGGGGTCGTCCACGCTCGGCGCCGTGGCTGCGGCCGCATTCTCTTTGTCGAACTCTTCGATGCGTTGCAGTGCGCGTTGGCCCATCGGGTCAGACGGGCTGACCTGGCTGAGTGCGCGCCGGTACAGCGCCACCGCCAGCAAGCGATTGCCCGCCGACCAGTACATGTCACCGCGCGCCATCAGCGTGGGCAGGTGGCTGCGATCCTGCTTCAGGATCTGATCGTAATAGCCGGCGGCCGCCGCGTTGGAGCCCTGCTGGCGCGCGATGTCGCCCAGGCCGGAGAGCGCAGGGATATTCTTGGGGCTGCGTGCGAGCACGCTCTGATAGATGCGCTCGGCACCGGCCAGATCGCCCTCGCGGTGCAGGGAGCTGGCCTGCGTCAAGAGCGCCTGGAGCGACGGCGTCGGCAGATCATCCCCCGAGGCCGCGGGCGCAGCTGCCGGTGCGGGCTTGGCGATCGGCGCGGGACGAGCCACGGCCGGTTCGATCGGCGGCGCGACTTTGCTCTGCGCCAGCTCCACCAGCGCGCTGAGCGCGCTGAGCGCGGGGTGCTGCGGGGCCAGGGTCTTGAGCTTGTCGAGCTCCGCGCCGGCGGCTGCCGCGTCTCCGCTCTGTGCCAGGGCGTAGATCAAGAGAGCGCGCGCCTTGCCGAGCCCCTCTTCGGTGCGGGCCGCCGTGCGCAACCGATCGATCGCCGACGGGTAGCCTGCGTCGCCCTCGGCGAGATCGAGCGCGCCCAGCGTGTAAGCGTTTTCAGGATCGGTCGCGGCCCCGAGCGCGGGCACCCCGGCGCGCGCTTCCTTCAGCAGGCCACCGAGGCGCAGCTCATCCACCCGGGCACGCGCGGCTTCGGGCGACTGGGGTGCACGCAGGTTGGCGGACGCTACGCGGGTCTTGAGCTGCGTCATGCGGTCTTGAAACGAGAGCTCGAGCTGCTTTTTCTCGAGCGCGTCCTTGGCGGCCGCGTCCGCCTCCGCTGCGGCTTCGGCCTCGCTCGGCCTACGGCGCCGGGCCTGCGCCTTGGCTGCGGCGGCAGCGTCGAGGGCCGTGCCGATGCGCAAGCGCAGCCAGAGCGGTTCGGCGCGCGCCACCTCCAGCTTTGCCTGCGCTGTGGTCACGCTCGGATCGAATTCGGCGAGCACGCTGGCCTTGGCCAGGTCGCCGTGTGCCGTGTCGAGATCGCCGCGCCCGAGCGCCACGCGAGCATGTTCGAGCAGGGCGGGCACGCGCTCGTCCAGCGCGGGTTTGGGCGGCTCCCGGCGAATGAAGCCGACGAAGTAGTCGCGCCCCACGGTGCCGCCGATCAGCGCCATCGCGCCGACCACCACCACCGCGACGATCCAACGCGAGCCTGCCCCGCGGCTCGGCGCCAGGCCACTGTCCGGCTCGTCCCGCAGGCCCTGCAGGTGTTGCCAGGGGTGCTGGGACGCGATGACCGGAGGCTCCAACGGATTTTGCGAGAGGCGCTCCATCGAATGCTGAGAGATGCGCTCCGGCGGTTGGCTCGCGCTCACCGGATTGGGCCGGGGTGTTCCACCGTTGCGCAGCGCGGGGCGCGCACCGGACTCGGTGGGGATGCGGAAGTCGGCGCCGTACTCCGGGGGCACCGAGGCGCGCGGCGGGGGCGGCGACTGCACCGCGGGTACCCCTGCCACGGGCGTTACGCGATCCTGCGCGGGCGACGGCTCTACCGGGCGCTTGCGCGGCGGTGGCACCGATTGACGGGCGGGCGCGGGCTTGACGTCACGCCCCACGCCGAGCAGCGTGCGCGGCGGCTGGCGTTGGTGCAGGGCCCGCTGCCGCGCTACGTCGAAGAAGGTCTGCAGCTCGTAGATGTCTTGCAGCGGGCGAAAGGCTTGAGTGCCGTGCGCCATCTCGTGCTTGGGATCGATCGTCCCTTTGACGATGGCCTGCTGGAGATCGCGCAGCGAGGTGAAAGTGGTCTCCTTGCCGCGGGTATCGCGCACCACCCACTTCTCGGAGGCACCCTTCGGCGCGTGCACGCGAAATTGATGTCCGCAGTTGGTGCACTTGACGCTCGTGCCGCGAGCTGAGACGAGCGCATCGTCAAACTCGTACTCGGTCGCGCAATTAGAACAGCGGACTTCCATCGGGTCTGTCTTCGTCTCCGGCCCGAGATCCTAATGCCGTGGCGCTCGCTTGTGCAAGGTTAGTGGCTCCAAGGGCTGGGCGCGGGCCCGCAGACCTCAACCGCTCGTACACACTGTCCAGCGCTACGCCCCAGTACCCCTCGTACCTACGTGCGCGCGCCCGGAGGAGCGCGCCGCGGACGAGACGTACGCCGGATTTTGGCGCTCGACCAGGGCTCTTGTGCGAGAGGCTTCCGCCGAGCAGGCGCGCTCCGCGTCAGCGGACCCGGCGGGCTCCGCGTCAGCGGACCAGGCGCAGGTACGGCGGGCGCGATTTGCTGGCGGCCGGACGCGAGGGCTCGGCGCTGGGCCGAACCGTCAGATCCCGCAGATCCGCCGGGGAGCTGGCAGGGTCTCGCGCCGTGGACAGATCCGCGGCAGGCGCGGCTTCGGGCTCACCCTGCGCAGAACCGGGCTGCGAGGATCCTGCCTGCGAGGAACGCTGTTGCACCAAGCGCGGGGGCGGGGTGGTGGGGCGCCGCAGGGCTTGTTTCTGGGCGGACTCCCGAGCCGCGGCGAGCGCTGCGGAGCGTTGCGCGGGGGGAGCGTCATCCTCTGAACCATTTCGGTCGGCCGAATCGCTGCCACCGTCGACAGCGCGCAGAGCTGGCTTGCGCGGCGCCGGCTCTTTCTTGGCGGCCGAGCGCTGTTGCGCGACCACCTCGGGCGGCACGTCTTCCGGCCAGACCATCCCGCCGCCCTCTTGCCCGATCAACGCGTAGATGGCGGACCACGGCAGCCGGCACAGGTGCGGCCGGCGATTGAAGCTCAGAGTGCAACTGATCCCGGTGTCGTTGACCTCCAAATCCGGGATAGCGATGGCCATGTTCAAGCCAATCTGTAAGACCAGCTGAGGTTGCTTGCCGAAAACCAGAGGAACGATGACGCCGGGCTTCCGTGGATCGAGATGTACGAACAGACTGGTACGCTCCAATAGATCCAGGGCCACGGCCTTTTTGTGAGGGAGCGGAGGCATCGGGCTTTCCATAGCGTCCTCTGCTCCCAAACACCAGCCTCCCCGAGCGGGCCAAGACGCAGGCCCGGCGCCTGTGTCTCTAGTTGCTACAATCGCGCCCTATTCTGAAGCAGTTCTGATGTTGCCCTCCCGCGCCGTGCCCGTCCGTGCTTCGCCCCCGAAGGGCGTGCCCGTTCGGGTCTTGATCGTCGAGGACGAGCCCGCGATTGCCGAATCGCTCGATTATGCCCTGCGCCGTGAGGGGTTTGAAACCCAGACTGCCGCGACCTATACCCGGGCCATCGCTGCCCGCACCTGGCCCACCCTGATCATCCTCGATCTCATGTTGCCAGACGGAAACGGTCGAGATCTGTTGCGGGTGCTGCGCTCCGAGGCGCGCTCGACCCCGGTCATCGTGCTGTCCAGCCGCGAGGGGGAAAGCGACCGCGTTTCCGCGCTGGAAGATGGCGCGGACGACTACGTGACCAAGCCGTTTTCGCCCCGCGAAGTGGTGGCGCGCGTGCGGGCCGTCCTGCGGCGCATGGCCGCGCCCGACTCCGGCGAACCCCGCGCCGGCATCGCCATCGATCGCACGGGGCGGCAGGCCAGCTTCGCGGGTAGAGCGCTCGAGCTCACGCGCATGGAGTTCGAGCTGCTCGCCGAGCTCTGGGACAGCCAGGGCCGCGTGTACACGCGCGCCGAGCTCATCGATCGGGTCTGGGGCAGCGGCTATGCCATGACCGATCGCACCATCGACTCGCACATCAAATCGCTGCGCCGCAAGCTCGAGGGCGCGGGCGCGGGGGAGGGTGTGATTCAGACGGTACGCGGGGTCGGTTACCGCCTGGCCACAGCGGACGATCCACCGCCGCCGGAGCCGGCCGCGCCGTAACGGCCGCCACCGGGGGTCCACATGCCGCGCCTGATCATCGTCGCTGCCGCCGCGATCGCCGCGATCTTGTTCGTGGCGTTCATCGCGTCGCGCCTGGCGCGCAGCCGCCGCACGGGCCTCTCGATCCGGCTGCAGGTGTTCCTGGCGCTGGCCGCCGTGGTGGGCGCGTTTGCCGGCGGGCTCGGTGTGATGGTGATCGATCGCGTCCAGGCGCGGGCCGTGCGCCTCGCCAACCAGGCCGCCTCGGACGAAGCGCGCTCGATCGCCAATCTCTTGTCGGGGCAGCTCGAACGCGGCGGCCCCGAGTTGCCCGACCTGGCCGCCGAGCTCTCGGAAAACACCAGCCGCCGCGGCAGCTCCTCGTGGAAATTGCTCGGCGAGCAGGGCCAGCTCTTGTTTCACCGCCCGCTCTCCAAGGGTGAGGGCCCGCCCGGCGACGAGTTCTCCGGCGAGGGCCCCACCGTCACCGGCGCGGCTCCGATCCTGGTGCGCGGGCAGCGCGTCGGCGATGTGGAGGTGATCAAGCCCACCATCGTCATGGAGCGCCTGCTCACGGATTTTGCGCCCACCGTGCTGGTGATCAGCCTGGTGCTGGGGGCCGCCGCGGCGATCTCGGCGGCCTGGATCGGGCGCTCGATTGCGGCCCCGATCGAGGCGCTCAGCGACTTCAGCGAGCGGGTCAGCCGTGGTGAACAGGGCGCGCAGCCGCCGCCCGAGCCGTGGGGGCGGGAAGTGACGCGGCTCACTCGTTCCATCGACTCGATGCGCCGCCAACTCGAGGGGCGGCCCTTTGCGGAAATGTTTGCGGCCGATCTTTCCCACGAGCTCAAAAACCCGGTGGCCGCGATCCGCGCCAGCGCCGAGGTGCTCGAGGAAGGGGCGCTGGCCGAGCCCGAGCAAGCGCGCCGTTTCGTCTCGCGCATCCGGGAAGCCGTCGGCCGCATCGAGCGACTGCTCGGCGATCTGTTGCGGCTGGCGCGCATGGAAGCGGGCGGCCTCGAAGAGCTGGAGAGCGTCAACCTTGCCGAGCTCGTGCGCAGCACGCTCGAAACATTGCCGGCGCGAGCCCGTGTTTCGCTGGGCGAACTGGCAGAGGTCAAAGTCCAGGGCGAGCCCAGCTGGCTGAGCCGCGCCGTCGGCAATCTGATCGACAACGCCCTGATCCATTCCTTGCCGTCCTCGAGCGTCGAAGTCTCCGTGCTCTCGCAGGACGGGGTAGGCCGGGTACTGGTCAAAAATCAGGGCCAAGTGCCCCCCTACGTGCGCGACAACATCTTCCGGCGCTTCGTCACGACGCGGGAAGACAAAGGGGGTACGGGCCTCGGCCTGGCCATCGTGCGCGCGGTGGCGGAGGCCCACGGCGGCCAGGCACAGCTGCACGAAGCAGGCCCACCCCACGTGGTCTTCACCCTTACGGTGCCGGCCTCGCGAGGGCTTCTTGGGATTTCCCCCGGTGGAATCAACAGCGGGGCCAACATTGGTCCTTCAGCCGGGGAATCCTGAGCGGAAATTTTCTCCTCGAAACCTCCACACTTTGGGTTACGACCTCGAGGCACGCTGAGAGCACTCCGCTGTGACCCCCCCAGGAGAGACCCCTAGTGAGCCCTCGCCCGCAGCTTCCCTCTGAACTCTCTCTGTCGGCATCCCGCCAAACGCCTCGCCATGTCGCCATCATCATGGATGGCAATGGCCGCTGGGCGCAGGCCAACGGCCTCTCCCGCCTCGAAGGCCATGCGGAGGGCGCCCGCGCGGTCCGGGAAGCCGTGCGCACCTGCCGCAAGGAAGGCGTCGAGTTTCTGACGCTGTACGCGTTCAGCGTCGCCAATTGGGGGCGCCCGCGCAACGAAGTCAAAGCTCTCATGAATCTGCTGCTCGATTTTGCCGAGCGTGAGAAGCAGGAGCTCTGCGATCAGGACGTACGCCTGCAAGTGATCGGTGACCTCGACGAGTTGCCGCTGTCCACGCGCGGCGCCGTCCACAGCGCCATCGACTACACGTCGCACTGCACCGGCATGACGCTCAGCCTCGCGCTCTCCTACGGCGGTCGCGCCGACATCGTCAGCGCCGCCCGCGCCCTCGCGCTGCAGGTGAAGAGCGGCCAGCTCCTGCCCGAAGAAGTCACCGAAGAGACGTTCCAGAAGGCGCTCTCCACGAACACACTGCCCGCGGTGGACCTTCTGATCCGCACCGGTGGCGAACGCCGCGTCAGCGATTTTCTGCTCTTCGAGTCCGCCTACGCGGAGCTCTATTTCCTCCCCATCATGTGGCCCGACTTCAACGCCAAGGCCCTGCGCGACGCCTTCGCCTTCTTCGCCGGCAGAGAGCGGCGTTTCGGCCTCACCGGTGAACAAGTCCAGGCCGCCGCGCCCGTCTTGCCCCTCAAGACCGGCCACGGCTTCGACCCCCACGACTCCTCCACCTCCCGGCTCGCCAGCGACGCCGCGACGGCAGAGTAGCGGCGGCACGAACGGCGCCCACGTGGGCGCGGCGCGTGGCGTAGCCTTGCCACGGCAAGGGCGGTGCCCCGCAGCACGAAACGCCCGGTACGGTGCCCAGAAGCCCGATCGCAGCACGAAACCCTTGTAAGGATCCTTACAAGGGTTGCTGCGGCGCAAAGGGGTCCCCGAGCGGCGGCCACTCCACGCGCTGCACGCCGGAGAGACGGAGCCGCGCCCCAGCTCTGCCACCGCCCTGCCCCGCGCATGACACCACGACCTCCGAACGATCACCACATCTCGCCGCGTGTGCCCGGGCGGGTGCGGACACACCCACGTGGGCGCGCCCCCTCGTCACTGGGGCCACAGCCTGACGAGAAACATACGGATTACGCGGCATTGCTTGCTGCGACTCTAGCCGATGCTCTAAACAGCCGTTTGCTCTCGAGCAATCAACAAGCACGCGCCCGTAGCTCAGCTGGATAGAGCCGTTGATTTCTAATCAACTGGTCGCAGGTTCGAATCCTGCCGGGCGTGCCAGACCTCCGCCTTCGGCTGCGGTCCTGCCCGCCGGGCGCGGAAGGTCCGATGATCCCCTCCGAGCCCTTCTCGGGACTCAGTTGCTGTTTCAGGTCGGACGCGGGTTCCGGAACTCGAGCGTCGTGACGACGTGCGTGGATGGCCTGACCCGGTCGCTCAGGGCAGCGGCGCACTCACCAACGTGGTGTTGCCGGCGACATCGGTAGCCGCGACCGCGACCGAGAGGCGTGCCGTGTCCTCGAGCTCGAGGAACTGCGCCGCGATGGCGGACGCGTTGGTGAAGGCGCCTACGATCGTGGTGTACACGCCGCTCGTGGGGTCGACGGTATAGTGGAGCGGAGCGATCTGGACTTCTGGCGCGGCGACCACGTCCGACCAGGCAAGCACCGCCCAGTTGCCGTTCGCGTTCTGCACGGCCACCCCGCTGATCGAACGGTCATCGGCCAGGAGCAGGAGGCCTCGCTCCTCCCGCGCACCCTGCCTGGCCGCGATCGGGACCGAGAGGCTGCCGCGCACACGCTGCAGGAAACCGACGGAGCTACTGGACGGAGTGACGGCGTCCGGTCCGAGGAGTACGGCCGTCAGCGGCAACGAGCCTTCGACCGCGTAGTTCTGGACGCCGATACTCCCGGGGCTGCTGCTGACCACCGCCAGCTTGTCCCCCGCGTCCGTCTCGTACAGGAGCACCGCCCGCCCGCTCACGAGCATCACGTCGTCGGACGCTGCTACGGCGAGTGCGACCTCCCCGGCAGATACGCCGGTGATCTCGACGTCGAGCGTGGGTTTCTGCGCGTCGCCCTGCGCGAGCAGGCTGACCAGAGAGTTGGCATCCTGGGCGTCGACCAGCTGCAACAAGCGCGAATAGCCGCTGGCCCCACCGTCCAGCAGGCGCGCGTCGGTCGCCACGCTGCGGCTCGAGTCGTCCGTGGCACCGCTGTTGCTACCGACTCGATTGATCGGAAAATAGATCGACATGCCCATGACGTCGTCGGCGCGTCCGTCGGTGCGGTGTGAAATACGCAGGCGCTCCAGGGCGTCTCGCACCTGCCCGGCCGCCGCGGCCACGTCCGGACCCCCTGTCCGGGTGTGATTCGCCAGGAATTCGCCCACGTCCATCCAGCTCGTGCGCTCGTCGGGATCCCCCGAGTCGCGCGCGTAGAACGTACTCTCCGCCTGGGCGGAGAACAGGTCCGCGACCAGGTTGTAGTTGCCGACCTCCGAGCTGCTCTCCTGCTCATAGACGGTGGCCAGCTGTGCGAGCGCCTGGCTCACCTCGGCACTGTCGGTGGACCATGCCGCCTGGGTAACTTGCAGCCCGCCCGCCCGCGAGGGCTTGGCGCCATAGTAATCGGCGTAGGAGTTGACGACGGTGTTCGCCAGGTCCCGGGGCGTGAGGGCTGGCGTACTGCCCATGAAGCGAAACAGCGCCTCATAGTTCCAGCCGTCGCCTGGCTCTAGCTCGGCGGACCCCACGTACAAGGGGGCCACCGGTTGAAACTCCGCCAACGCCTCGAGCGAGGACATCAGGCACGCATCGAAGCCGACCAGATCGAAGCGCTCGTAGCCGCTGGCCGCGTCCCGCGGATTGACGCGAAACTGGGCGGCGATGTCCGCCACGCTCATGGAGCCGGCATTGCGCGCGCTGTCGTCGGAGCCGAAGCTCCAGGACGAGCCGTGATCCCAGAACACGACGGCGCTGCGCTGCGCCGGTTGCTCCTCCAGGCGCTGGATGAACATGCGCACAGTGGCCGGATCCGCCGTGTTGATCTCGCCGAGGTCCTCCAGCTGCTCCAGGCCTGTGTTGGTGATGCGCAGCCATTTCGCCGTCGAGTGCGGCGCGAGCCCCTCGATCGTACCAAAGCTGCCGTATTCGCCGAGTTCTGCGCGGTCTACTAGCACCAACACGGTGACGTTCTCGGGCACCCCGCCCCGCAGGATCTCGTTGATGTCGCTGGTCGCGGCCGAATCCAGATTGTTGTCGGCAGCCATGTAGATGCCGATGAGCCAGCTCTCCTGGGTGGGCTGACTCACATCATCGTCAGAGTCGTCGCCGCAGGCGAGCGTGGCGACCGCCGCGACCGAGACCAGACCATTGAACCATTTGCGCGAGCCCATGCGACCTCCAAGAGTACTTATGGCGGCCAGAGTGGTCGGTTTGAAGGCCCTGGTCAATCGACGAAGGGTCATCTACCGGGCAAAACCGCGCGACGCGTCACGCGTGCGGCCTGCATGTCCGTGGGCAGCAGCTTTTGGATCTCCCGCTGCGCGGCGCTTGGTGCGATGCTCCGCGCCCATGCGAATCGGCATCCTGTCACTCAGAGCAATGTCTCTCAGGGCAATGTCTCTCAGAGCATTGGTTGTCCTGTTTGCGCTGCTCGCGGTGTGGTCGAGCGCGAGCGTGGTGCGAGCCCAAGAGGAAGGCGATATTCAACGCTACCTGCGCCTGCGCATGGAGGACCTGGAGTCGAACGGGAAACTCACCGTCCAGGGCACGCGCATCCTCGCCGAAGAGTTCGTGCCCAAACTGTACTCGCACGCGCACTTCAAACGCGTGTGGACGGACGCCGCGAAGGTAAAGGAGCTCATCCGCGCCATCGAGGACAGCGCCAGGGACGGCCTCGATCCCGAAGACTACAGCCTGAGTCAGCTCAAGGCGCTCCTGGGTAAAGTCGAGCTCACCCAGGATCCGACCACGGTCGCCGACCTGGACGTACTGCTCAGCGATGCGCTCGCGCGGCTCGCCTACCATGCGTTTTACGGCAAGGTGGATCCGGAGCGGATCGACAAGACCTGGAATTTTGCCCATGTCTGGCGCGGCGCCGACGGCGTCACCACGGCCCTCAAGATGCTGAGTAGTAAGTCGCTCTACCAGGCGATCGAGGAGCTCAAACCCCGCGCCCCCGTCTACGAGCGCTTCCGCCAGGCCCTGGCCAAGTACCGCGGCTACGAAGCAGCTGGCGGTTGGAAGCCCATCGCCTCGGGCCAGTTGCTCCGGGTCGGGAAGAAAGACGCCCGCGTGCCTTTGATCCGGCACCGGCTCGCGATCAGTGAAGACCTGCGCAAGGAGTTCGACAACGGCTCCGACGTGTACGACGAAGAGCTGGGGCGTGCGGTCGAGCACTTTCAAAAGCGCCACCGCCTACCGGTAGGCGATCTGGCTCGGCTGACACTGGACGCGATGAACGTGCCGGTCGGCAAGCGCATCGACCAGATCCGGCTGAATCTCGAGCGCGCGCGTTGGATCCTGCGCGACGTCCCCAAGCGGCTGGTGCTCGTGAACGTGGCCGCGTTCGAGATCTACTATTTAGAGAACGATACGATCGTGTGGCAGAACCGCGCCCAGGTCGGGCGCGAGGTCAGCGAGACCCCTCAGTACCGGGACGACATCCAGTACCTGGTGCTCAACCCGACGTGGACCGTGCCGCCGGGGGTGCTCGCAGGCACGGTATTGCCCGCGGCCAAGTCCGACCCCGACTATTTCAAGAAGAAGAAGCTGCGCGTGATCGATCCGAGCAAGGGAGAGATCGATCCCAAGAAGGTCAACTGGAACAATTACACCGCGGACGACTTCCCGTACGTACTTCGACAGGATCCGGGTCCACACAACGCGCTCGGTGCGGTCAAGTTCATGTTCCCGAACCAGTACCACGTGTATCTGCACGACACACCCAACCAGGCCGGCTACGACGCGCGTCTGCGGGCCATGAGCTGGGGCTGCGTGCACGTATTCGAGCCGCTCCAGCTCGCCGAGAAGCTCATCGCAAAGCCGGCGCAATGGAACCTCGCGGCGATCGAGAAGCAAGTCGCGAGCAACAAATCCGAGACGATCTACCTCGATGACCCCGTGCCCATCCTGCTGCTGTATTGGACCGTGGCGGTTCCCAAGGGCGGGCCGGTCGAGTTCATCCCCGACATCTACGGGCGCGACGGGGCCGTGCTGCGCGCGCTCAACCGGAAGATCAAGCTGCGCAAAGAGAAGCGCCGCGCGCAGGAGGACGTCGTCAAACCTGGCGACGACTGAGCTGCATGTCCGCTCGGGTCACGGCGTTGCAGCGTCCGGCGCTCCGGCGTCGGCGTCGGCGTCCGGCGCTCCGGCGTCGGGCAGCGGTGGTGTGAACGGCAGCAGCGGGAACGTCACGAACGCGACCTGGGTCAGCTCGGGCAAACCCGGTCCCGGCGCATCTGTGTATTGCGCGCGGAGTGCGCCGAACAACCCGGTAGCACCCGCGTGGGCCGCATCCACTTCCGGCACGCGAAAGCTGCCCATGCAGCCCACCGCCTGGGACAGCGGGTGGCCATGCATGTCGTGGCCCAGGACGTAGGTCACCGTGACCCTGTCGCAGTCGAAGGGCTGGTCATCGTCCACTGTCACCTCGTAGCGTAGCGTCTGCCCAATGGTGACGGCCTGGAGCTGGACTGGCGTCACGAAGCGCACGGCAGGCGGTGTGTTGCCCACGACCACGCGCGCGGCGATGGTGGCGGTGCGCCCGGTGGAGTCGACCACGCGCAGGCTCGGCCCGAAGTGTCCGACGCGCTCGAAGGTCGCGCTCGGGTTGGGCTCGGTGGAATCGACCACGCCATCCTGATCGAAGTCCCAGAAGAGCGAGATCTCGTCGCCGTCGGGGTCCGCGCTGCCCTCGCTCGACAGCTGCACGGTGAACGGCGGCGCCGCCGCAAAGGAAACCGCGGGAGTGATCACGGGCACGGGCGTGCGGTTGCCGCGCACGTAGTCGATGCGCGAGAGCTGCGCCTCAAAGTTCTCGGCGTTGTATCCATCGCCGTATTCCAGGACATAGAGCGCGCCGTCGGGCCCGAACTCCATGTCGATGGGGTTGTCCACGACGAGCTCGGGAAAGAGGCGCCGGATCGCACCCAGCCGGCCACCTTTGCCGAGCGGGAACTCGAACAGCGCGTCGCGCGTCCACTCGTAGAAGATCGGGATGCCATCGAAGTAGGGGGGCCACTTCACGCGCGAGGTGGAGCTCGCGTCGTACCGATACGCAGGGCCGCCCATCGGGCCCACGCCGCCGGTGGCGAGCTCCGGAAATTGCGCCGACGGGCTCTGGCCGTACCAGACCTCGGGTTGCACCACCCGGGGCAGCTCGCGCAGGCCGGTGTTGCGTGGCGAGTCGTTGATGAGCGCGTCGCAGTCAAACGTCGCTCCCGAGGCGCCGCTCTCGAAGTCGTAGTCGACGTAGGGCAGCGCCGGTGTGGCGCAGTACGGCCAGCCGTAGTTCCCGGGTTGGCGGATCACCGTCCACTTGCCCTGTCCGGCGGGGCCGCGCGCTGGATCGGCCACGGTCGAGTCGGGCGAATAATCCGCCAGGTACACGACGTCGAGGCGTGGATCGACGGCGAAGCGGAAGGGGTTGCGGAGCCCCATGGCGTAGATCTCGGGGCGGGTCTGCGCCGTGCCGGGCGCGAACAGGTTGCCGTCCGGGATCGTGTAGCTGCCGTCTTCCTGCACGCGGATGCGCAGCAGCTTGCCGCGCAGATCGTTGGTGTTCGCCGCGCTGCGCTGCGCGTCGTAGGCAGGGTTTCGACCCGCCCGCTCGTCGATCGGCGTGAAGCTGTCGGACTCGAACGGATTCGAGTCGTCACCGGTGGACAGGTACAGGTTGCCGCGGCTGTCGAAGTCGATCTGCCCGCCGACGTGGCAGCAGATGCCGCGGTCCACGGGAACCTCGAGGATGCTCTGTTCGCTGTCCAGCGACAGGACGTCTCCGTCGAGCCGGAAGCGCGACAGCCGCATCTTGCCACGAAAGCGCGCGAAGTCGGCTTCGCTACCGGTCGCCGGCGCATCCCCCTCGTTGAAGTCGGGTGTGGCCGGATCATCCCCCGGCGTGTCCAGCACCGGCGAGTAGTAGATGTAGACCCAGCCATTGTCGGCAAAGCCTGCGTCTACCGCGATGCCCTGCAGCCCCTCCTCGTCGTGCTGATACACGGGAATGTCCGCGACGACGCGGTTGAAGCCCGTGGCCGGATCGTGCAGCAGCACGCGACCCCCGCGCGTGGTGTGCAAGACCCGACCATCCGGCAACACCACCAGCCCGATCGGCTCGCCGGGAGCGCCGTTCAGCGTCACCTTCTGAAAGCTCGAGTCGAGCGGACGCCCCGCATCCTCCTGGCCCTCCGACTCTTGCGCCTGCCGCTGCCCCGCAGACAGCTGCGGGTCGTCCTTGCCGCACGCCACAAAACCGCTGGCCGCAGCCAGCCCGGCGGCTGCCCCGACCGAGCGCCATCTCGCCCCACTGCATGCGCCGAGATGCCCGTCTCGGTGCCTGCGTATCTTGCCTGAAAGGTTCCGCGCCGGACGCTTCATGCGGCCCTTGTATCACGGCGCCTTGCCGAAACGCCGAGCCTCGAGTGCGAATCCGCAGGCGCGTACGACGGAGCGCTAGCGTAACCCGAACGAAACTTCGCGGGGCGTTGCCGCGCGACCGGCGGCGTGGCGGGCTGCGATATCTGCTGGGCGTGCCCGCCCGGCAGCAGTGGACAGCGCGCGGCCCCTCGACATAGCGTGGGCCATGCTCGTTCGGCCCTGGCTTCCACTCCACGTGCTCGTTCTGGGTTCTCTCGCATTCGGTTGCACCGAGCTGGACGAACCCACACGAGACGAGCCCACGCAACAGGACACGCTACCGGTCAACCCTGCACCAGGTCCGCGGGCTTCAAGTGGCTTCGAACAGGATGCGGACGGGTGGACCGTCACCGGGGATGCTCAGGAGGATCACGTCGAACCGGACTACTCGGGACAGGGTGGCAACCCGGACGGTCTCATCAGCGCGGTAGACGACGCCACCGGCGGCGTCTGGTACTTCCAGGCGCCGGCGAAATACCTCGGGGATGCGAGCGGGACGTACGGTCGTGCTCTGAATTTCGACTTGAGGACGAACACAGTCTCGAGGCCCTTCGAGAGCTTCGACATCGTTTTGCGAGGTGCGAGTTTGATCCTGGGCTTCGACGCCTCTCCGAACCCGAGCGCAGACGTCTGGAACGAGTACTCGATCCGGCTCGACGAATCTGCCGGATGGGTCGTGGCGACCAGCGTCTCGGAAGAAGTGTTCGCCGACTTCGAGTCCCTGCCTGCGCCGACCCGAGCTCAGATGCGGGCAGTGCTCGGAGATCTCACCCAGCTGCTCATCCGCGGAGAGTTCCAGGATGGGGAGGACACGGGCAGTCTCGACAACGTGCAATTCGGCGCCGACGAGTGACAGCGGCCCCCGGGCGCCCGGGTTGCAACCCAGCGCAGCACGACCCAACGTGGGTTGCGACCCAAAGCGGGCACCGAGCAGGAGCGGCTGTGCGGCTAGATCAGCTTTTCGTCGGGGTTCTGGATCTTGCGCAGCACTTCGTGGCGGCCGCCGGGGGCCCGCAGCGGGTGGCGCGCGTCGGCGGAATCCCAGTTGGGATTGTCCAGGCCATCGAACGCCTGGCGCAGGCGCTCGCCCCAGGAGCCGCGAATCATGGCGAAGTAGGGATTGGATTCGTCGATGCACACCATGTCGTCGCAGCGCAGGCTGTTTGCCTTGTAGACGCACAGGTCGATCGGTAGCCCCACCGAGAGATTCGACTTGAGGGTGGAGTCGATCGACACCAGCGCACACTTGGTCGCGTCCGCGAGGGAGGTGGTGGGCATCAGCATGCGGTCGAGCACGGGTTTACCGTACTTGGCCTCGCCGATCTGGAAGTAGCAGGTCTCCGGCGTGGCCTCGATGAAGTTGCCGGCGGAGTAGACGAGGAACAGGCGCATGGCTTCGCCCTTGATCTGGCCTCCGAAGATCAACGTGCAGCTGAAATCAATGCCGGCGGCCCGCAACGCGGGACCGTCCTGGTCGTTCACGCGGCGTACCGTGTTGCCGAGAATGCGGGCCGCATCAAACATGCTCTTGGCTTGCCAGATCGTGGTGGGCTCGGCGCCATCCACCGCGAAGCGTTCCACTTGCAAGAGTTCGCGCACCGACTGCGAGATCGACAGATTGCCCGCCGAGAGCAGCGTCATGAAGCGATCGCCGGGGCGCTCGTAGACGACCATCTTGCGGAAGGTGCCGATCTGGTCAAAGCCGGCATTCGTGCGCGAGTCGGAGGCAAACACCATCCCCGCTGCCACCTTGAGGGCCACGCAGTAAGTCACGCGGACCCGCCATCGAAAAAGCTAAACATGTCGATCACGCCCGTCTATACCTCGAGTGGCGCCAGGGAGTGGCGCCAGAGTGCGGCGGGCGGGGCATTGCCGGCGGCGTGGAAGCGACGTGGAAGCGGCGGAAAAGAGCGGCCAGGACCGCTCGGGCGGCGGGATTGGCCCTGACTCCGCACAGGTGTGGCGGAGGGGCTCGCCTCCGGCGCCGTTTCCCTGCTATGAGCATGAGATCGTAGGGCCGCCTTTTGCTGCTCCGCGTTCGGACGGCGGGCGGCGCGATGTCGCTGGAGCACGGCCATGTCGAGGGCGCACACATGAAAAGAGTCGCGGATGGGCTGCTCTTGGCGCTGGCAGCGGGCGGCGTGGCCTGTTCGTCGGCGCCCGCCGAGGGCGAACCCAGGACGAGTGAGGAGCCTGCCGGAGGCGCAGCGCTCACGGGACACTGGAGTTGCATCGACGAGCCACGGCCGCCTCCCCCGGATAATTATCCGGAGGAGGTCCAGTATGTTTTCCCGCTCGTGGACGTGCTCACGAACACTCCCTTGCACGGGTGGACGGTCTACGTCTGCGGTATCGGCGATCTGACCTGTGTTTCACCCTCGCCGCCCACCTTTGATCTGATCGGGACCGAGCAGGTCGTTGCGGTGAAGGTACCTGCCGACAGGGGCGTGTTTCTCGAGATCGAAGTGGCGGGCTACTTCCCGGCGAGTCTGGTTCTCGATGGTGCCTTGTATGCGGATCAGCGGGGCCCCACCGTCGAGATGTACAGTTGGGCAGCCGTGCAGGCGCTGGGCGAGCAGGCGCAAGTGCCGGTCGAGCCACAACTGGGGCTGCTCAGCATTCGCGGCTTTGATTGCGACGGCAACGTCGCGGTCGGTGCCAGCTACGTTCTCAATGAGTCGACCGATACGAGCAGCGTCCCGTTCACCTTCGCCGATGGCATGTTCGGCACGTCCCTGCCGCCGCCATTCGCGGATGCCGCGACGCTGCAGCGCGCTCGGTCCGGGGATAAATTCATGAACGTCCCGCCAGGATTCGTTTTCGCCTCCGGGATCCTGCCCGACTCCAATACGCTGTTCGGGAGCGCCACTGCCATGGTGCGCACAGGCCGAGTCACGAACGCAGAAATGCGCGTGCGCCACTAGCTCTGAGCAGGGAGCAGGGATACATCGTCAGCCCGGACGTGCTGCGGGCCGAGCACGGATTAGCGTGGGGCAGGCAGGTGTGCGCAACGCCACGCTCGCTTCCGATCAGCGCATGCCGCCGCTCGGCACGAATCGGCGCGACGAGGCCTACCTGGAGCTGCTCGAGCGCTGGATCACGTCGCTGGCGCCGGGCGCGCCGGACGCGGGCGCGCCCTGAGCTCTTACTCGATCTCGTACGTGATCGTCTCGACCTTGCCCCGGCGATGGATCTGAACGTCGAGGGAGCATGCTTCGCGCAAGCGGGCGTAGCACGCCAGCGCGGCCTCTGGAGTGCTCATGTCGCAGCCGCTCACGGTGCTGACGCCATCGCCGTCCTCGTCGGCATTGGCGCAGGGATCGGCGTCCGGGCTGGTCACGTCGACCGGGGCCGAGTCGTCACTCGTCCCGTCCGCGAGCTCCTCGTCGGAGGCATCGGCGCAGCCGAACGCGAGGCAGGCCAGGAGACTCAGGACCATCCAGCGTGCGATTTTCATCGGTTCCGGGGCTCTCGTGGGCGCTCGGGCAGCCCCTCGTGTATCACGAGAGTGTAGCACGGACCATCCTCGGACTGCTCCGCGGAGACACCCGGGGGTGAGGTGCCCCGGATCGGCGCCTGGTGCCCGCCGGGGCGGCCCGCGGTGACAGTTCGGAACCGGTGGGTTTGGCCGTGCGGGCCCTCGCCGCCAGGGCGTATAGTCGCCCGCGCCCATGGCCAGTGCGACGGAACCAGTTACGCAGCCTTCACCCGGCTCCTCCGCTACTCCGGGGCCCTCCGCGGACCTGACGAGTGATCCTGCCGCGCGCTGGGCCGCCCTGTCGAGCGGTTCGGGCACGTCGGCGCTGCCGGGGGACGTGGTCATGGCGGCCGCGCGGCGGCTGGTGCTGTGCATGTACGTCGTGGCGGCCGCGAACGCGCTGTACCTGGTGCTGTATCTGACGCTGTGGCAGCAGTACGCCGACGAGCGGAGCCAGGTGCTGAGCCTCACGCAGGTCGTCGGATCGCTGGCGCTGGCGTATTGGCTGCGGCGGCCCCGTTCGCAGACGGCCGTGGCGCGCATCGGTGTGGCGTACGAGCTCGGGATCTGTTTTCTGCTCGCCCTGGTCGAGTTTTGCAACGCGCCGCCGTCGCCCGTGCCGGAGGGCCGCATCTCCTGGGTGTGCGTGGTGATCGTGCTGTTTCCCGCGCTCGTGCCGACGCGGCCCGGTGTGATGCTGGCGGCCTCCTTCGCCGGCGCGGCCACCACGCCCCTGGCCTACGTGCTCTCGCGCTCGCTCACCGGGTACGCGCCCGCCTCGGCCGGAGTGCTCTCGTCGCTGTTCATTCCGCCTTTCGTGTGTGCGGCGATCTCCGGCTTCCTGGCGCTGGTCGTGCACCGGCTGGGCAAGGAGGTGGGGCGGGCGCGCCGCCTCGGCAGTTACGAGCTGGTGGACAAGTTGGGCGCCGGGGGCATGGGGGAAGTCTGGCGGGCCCGCCATCGGCTCCTGGTGCGCCCGGCGGCGATCAAGTTGGTGCGCGCGTCGGCGCTCGGCGCGACGGGCAGCCGCGTCACGCGCGAGCTCCTGGGGCGCTTCGAGCGTGAGGCGCAGGCCACCGCGCTGTTGACGTCGCCCCACACCGTGGAGCTGTACGACTTCGGCATCAGCGAAGAGGGCGTGTTGTACTACGTGATGGAGCTGCTCGACGGCGTCGATCTCGAGACGTTGGTGCGCAGGTTTGGTCCGGTGCCGCCGGAACGTGCGGTGTGGCTGCTGCGCCAGGCGTGTGACTCGCTCGACGACGCACACCGGGTCGGGCTGGTGCATCGCGACATCAAGCCGGCTAACGTCTTCGCCTCGCGGCGGGGCCGCCGCAGCGACTACGTCAAGGTGCTCGACTTTGGGCTGGTCAAGGGCATGGGGGCGGGCAACACCGACGTACAGCTCACGAGTGACGTGCAGATCAAGGGCACGCCGGCCTACCTCCCCCCCGAGGCCGTCACCGGTGAAGCACCGGTTGATGCGCGTTCCGATATCTATGCGCTCGGTTGCGTTGCGTATTGGCTCGTGACGGGCGAGCTGGTGTTTGAAGCGCCTTCGCCCATGAAGATGGCGATCGCACACGCCACGGAGGCGCCGCGTTCCGTGTCGGTACGGGCGCCGGGCGCGTGCCCCGTCCAGTTCGACGAGCTGATTCTGCAGTGTCTATCGAAGGATAAGTCGCAGCGGCCGAGCAGCGCGCTGGAGCTGTCAGAGCGCCTCGAGGCGATCCCGTTCGCGACGCCCTGGAACGAGGAGCGCGCTGCGGCCTGGTGGCGCGAGCACGTGCCGGTGGCCGCCGCGGCCCCGGACGAGGGCGATGCGGGGCGAGCCGTGACGCTGTTTCACCCGGCGCAGCGCTGAACGGGGGAGACGCTGGAGAGACAGCTGTGCGACCCGCTCGGCCAGGATATACTATCGCCCTCCTCATGGCAGGCCCGGAACGTTACCTCCTGGCGGATGATGGTCGCTTCCCCAACAGTCGCTACCCGGTGCTGGTGTATCGCAATGTTGCGGTAGAGGGGGCAGCGGGCGTAGCAGGCACGCAGCTCGCGGCCGCGTTCGAACAGCTGTTTGCCGCGCACGGCTGGCCTGCAGCGTGGCGCAACGGGCTGTACGGCGAGCATCACTATCATAGCACCGCGCATGAGGCGCTGGGTGTCTACGCGGGCTGGGTGACGGCGCGGCTCGGCGGCGAGGGAGGGCAGCTGGTGCGGCTGGAGGCGGGGGACGTGGTGGTGATCCCGGCCGGGGTGGCTCACTGCAACGAGGGGCAGTCGAAGGACTTCCGGGTCGTTGGCGCCTATCCGCGCGGCACAGACATGGACATGAACTATGGCCAGCCGCGCGAGCGGCCCGCTGCCGATCGACGCATTGCGAGCGTGCCGTTGCCCGCACAGGATCCGGTGCGGGGCGCAGGCGGCGCGCTGCTCGAGCTCTGGCGCAGCACCGGCGCGTGAATGGGCGCTGCGTTTTGGGACTCGGATGGCGCTTGCTCAGATAGTTGGCAAATGATAGAAAGATTCTAGGAATTGGAAATCATATGCCCGACTCCATATTTACTCCCTCGATCTCCTACAAGAAGCCCATGCTCGCGCTGCCCTGGCTCGAGAAGGCGTTTGGTTTCGAGACCACGATGCTGATCGAGGGACCGGACGGCGATGACCGCTTCATGCACTCCGAGATGAACTTTCAGGGTCAGGGTCGGATCATGGTCGGCGGCGAGTGGGCGGACTGGGTCAAGGCACCGGGCTCGGTGAATGGCGGCAACACGCAGTCTTTGCACGTGAAGCTGGCGTCGGGGGTGGACGCCCATTGTGAACGGGCGCGCGCTGCGGGGGCGCGCATCGTGCAGGAGCCCGAGACGCAGTTTTACGGCGATCGCACCTATCGTTGTGTGGATCTCGAGGGGCATTACTGGACCTTCGCCGAGACGGTGCAATCGCTGACCATCGAGCAGATGGAGAAGGCGGGCGGCGTGACCATCAAGGGTTCGCTCTGAAGGTGTCGCCGGCAGGTGCCAGGGCGCCGGCTGCCGCAGCGGATCTGGACCAGACCCTGACGGCGCTGGCCGATCCAGATCGCAGGCGCACCATCAATCTGCTGCGCGAGCGGCCCCGCGCCGCGGGGGAGCTCGCGCGCGAGTTGGAGCTGCCGGCGCCGGCGATGAGCCGGCACCTGCGCGTGCTGCGGCAGTCGGGCCTGGTAGAGGAGGCGCATCCGAGCTTTGACGCGCGCGTGCGCATCTACTCGCTGCGGCTCGAGCCGATGGCGGGGCTCAAGGCCTGGCTGGAAGAAACGGAGCGCCTGTGGGCAGACCAGCTCGGCGCCTTCAAAGCGTATCTCGAGAAGGGCTGAGACTCATGGCGTCGAGAGTGCTGGTGGCGATGCGCGTGAAGGTCACCCCCGAGCGCGCGTTCGAGGCGTTCACTCGGGAGATTGCGGCGTGGTGGCGGCCGAGTGGGCTGTTCCAGTTCACGCCGCAGGATACCGGCGCGCTGCGCTTCGAGCCGGGTGTGGGCGGGCGCTTCCTGATCGGGCAGGCAGACGGCGCCGAGTTCGAGATTGGGAAAATTCAGCGCTGGGACCCGCCGGCGGAGCTGGCCTTCAGTTGGCGCCAGCACAGCTTCACACCCGAGCAGAGCACGATGGTGAGCGTGCGCTTCGAGCCCATGGGTGAGGAGACGCGCGTCACCGTGGAACATACCGGCTGGGACGCCATTCCGCAGAAACACGCCGCCCGGCACGGCTTTCCGCTCGATCGCTTCCAGCTGCGTCACGCCGAGTGGTGGCAGCTCTTGCTCTCGGCCTTTCAGGCGCGGGCCCTGCAGGGCGGACGCTCCCCCTAGCCTCTTCTTTCCACAAAACGAAGTTCGGGTCCGAACTAGCCGCGAGCGGATGCGTGAGGTATCGCGCGCTTAGGATCGCCCGGTTCGTATACGAACTGCGCGCGAGCGGGTGCGTGAGGTATCGCGCGCTTGCGGTCGGCTAGTTCGGGTCCGAACTAGGGGGTGTCCCTAGTTTGGCGCAAGCCATAGCCATGCGCATGCGACTTGGGTGAGTGCGAGGAAGTTCCGCGCCGTCTTCTCGAAGCGCGTGGCGATGGCGCGGAAGCGCTTCAAATTGTGG
>Ga0315912_10001320_pt1 | contig 31282 bp, 28 predicted proteins | sample VfabasoilMG_FD_204469 | JGI IMG/M metagenome (GOLD analysis project Ga0315912, IMG submission 204469) | Garden soil microbial communities collected in Santa Monica, California, United States - V. faba soil | ecosystem: Environmental > Terrestrial > Soil > Garden | place: USA: California...
CGGCGGCGTAGGGGCAGCCGCCGAGGCCTGCGACCGACGCATCGAAGGTCGATACGCCGGCCTCGAGGGAGGCGTAGATGTTGGCGAGCGCCTGGCCGTAGGTGTCGTGGTAGTGGCCGGCGAGTTTTCCGATGGGAACGCGCTTCGCGCAGGCGTCGATCATCGCCTTGGTCTTGCCCGGCGTGCCGACGCCGATGGTGTCGCCGAGCGAGACTTCGTAGCAGCCCATGTCGAATAGCGCGCCGGAGACTGCCGCGACGTCGGCAGGCTTCACTTCGCCCTGGTAGGGACAGCCCAGGACGCAGGACACGTAGCCTCGGACTTTCAAGCCATGCTTCTGGGATTGTTCAAGGATTGGTTGAAAGCGTTCCAGCGATTCCGCAATCGAGCAGTTGATGTTCTTCTTCGAAAAGGCCTCCGATGCCGCGCCGAACACCGCAACCTCGGTGGCGCCCGCGGCGCGCGCCGCCTCGAAGCCCTTCAGGTTGGGCGTGAGCACGGGATAAGTGACGCCGGGCTTTTTCCTGATGCGCTCGAGCACCTCGGTGTGGTCGGCCATCTGCGGCACCCACTTGGGCGAGACGAACGCCGTGGCTTCCACCGCAGCCAGCCCGGCATCGGCGAGCCGCTCGATCAGTTCCAGCTTGATCGCAGTGGGCACCTCGCCGGCCTCGTTCTGCAGGCCGTCGCGCGGGCCGACTTCGACGATTCTGACCTTCTTATTCAAGGGTGATCAGCTCCGCGCCTTCCAGCACCTGCTCGCCGGCGCCGTAATGGATCTCCTTCACCACGCCGCCTGCCGGCGCGGTAATGGTGTGCTCCATCTTCATCGCCTCGAGGACCAGCAGGGCGTCGCCCTTGGCGACCTTCGCGCCCGTTTTCGTCATCACCTGGATGACCTTGCCGGGCATGGGCGCGGCGAGGGATCCGGCGCGGGTGTCTTCGTCCATGGCGTGGAGCTCGGGGTGCAGAGAGACGCGGCGATGGCTGCCGTCCCAGAAGACGTGCCAATCTGCGCCAGCACGCACGGCGCGCGCCTTGAACGTGGCGCCTTCCAGCCGCACCTGCAGCGTCCCGTCCGCGAGCGCCTCGCCTTCGGGGAAGGGCAAATCATGCTGCGGCTCCTGGTTGAGACGCCATCCATCGACTTTGTGCCATGGGGAGTGGGGATCCGCCGATTTCGCCGCGCGCTTGCGCGACTCGCGTTTCCTTTCCTCCTGTTCGGCAAAGGCGGCTGCGGCAAGAAAACGGGGGCCGGTTTCCACTTTGACAAACAGTTCGTCGCGGTTGCGCTCGATGAGCCCGGTGTCCAGCTCCCCCTCGGCAAAAGCGCGGCTTGCCACGACGCGCTGGAGGAATTCGACGTTGGTGGCAGGCCCGGCAATCTCGACTTGCGCGAGCGCGGCTCGCAGGCGCGCCAGCGCCTCGCCGCGATCCTTGCCGTGCACGATCAGCTTGGCAATCATCGGGTCGTACCAGGGCGTGATTTCCGCTCCAGCCTCGACGCCGGTGTCCACGCGTACGGCGGAGGTTTCGGCGGGAAAGGAAAGGTGGATCAGCTTGCCGGTGGAGGGCAGGAAGTCGCGCCCCGGGTCTTCGGCATACAGGCGCGCCTCGATGGCATGGCCGGAAATGGCCAGCGCTTCCTGTTGCAATGGGATTTTTTCCCCGGAGGCGATTTTCAACTGCCATTCCACGAGGTCGAGCCCGGTGATCATCTCGGTCACCGGATGCTCGACCTGCAGGCGGGTGTTCATTTCCATGAAGTAGAAGCGCCCGTCCTGCTCGGCGATGAACTCCACCGTGCCGGCGCCGGCATACTTGATGGCCCGCGCCGCCGCGACCGCCGCCGCGCCCATCGCCTTGCGCTTGCTGGCATCCAGTCCGGGCGCCGGGGCTTCCTCCAGCACCTTCTGGTGGCGCCGCTGCACCGAGCAGTCGCGCTCGAACAGATGGACCACCTTGCCCTTGCTGTCGCCGAACACCTGGATCTCGATGTGGCGCGGACGATCGAGGTAGCGCTCGATCAGCACCCGATCGTCGCCGAACGAGGATTTCGCCTCCCGCTTCGCGCTTTCCAATTGCGCGGCAAAGGCTTTTTTCTCGGTCACCACCTTCATGCCCTTGCCGCCGCCGCCCGCCGAAGGCTTGATCAGCACCGGGTAGCCGATGCGCGATGCCTCCTTCTCGAGGAACGCGGCGTCCTGCTTCTCGCCGTGGTAGCCCGGCACCAGCGGCACGCCGGCTTTCTCCATCAGGCGCTTCGCGGCCGACTTGTCACCCATGGCGGCGATCGATTCGGGCGAGGGGCCGATGAAAACGATGCCGGCCTTGCCGCAGGCAGCGGCGAAGTCCTCGTTCTCGGACAGGAAACCGTAGCCCGGATGGATCGCCTGCGCACCCGACTCGCGAGCCGCGGCAAGGATCGCATCGATGTCGAGGTAGTTCTCGATGCGCCGCGCCTCGTCGGCGCGCCGCACGTGCAGCGCATCGCGATCGGCGTCCGAGTGGACCGCGACCGTGCGGATCCCCAGCCGCCGCGCGGTGCGCATCACGCGGCAGGCGATCTCGCCGCGGTTGGCGATCAGGATTTTTTCGAACACCAGGCGGCCTTGCGCTTCTCCAGGAAGGACGCGATGCCTTCCCTGCCTTCCGGTGAAACCCGGATTTCCGCAATCCGCTTGGCAGTATTCGCCACCAAGGAATCCTCCACCGGTCTACCTGTTACCTCTCTTACAAGGTCCTTGATTTTCGCCAGCGCCTCGGGGCCTCCCGCGAGCAGGTGCTGCAGCAGGCCGTCGATCGCCTTGTCGAGGTCGTCCGTCAGGATCGAAAGCATGCCGATGCGCAAGGCTTCCTGCGCGTCGAACACTTCTGCGGTCAGGAAATACCGGCGAGCCGCTCGTTCCCCAATCGCACGCAGGACATGCGGGCTGATGGTCGCGGGAGAAAGGCCGAGCTTCGCCTCGGAGAAGCAGAACTTGGCCTCCGGCGTGCCGACGGCGATGTCGCAGGCGGCGACAAGTCCCGTGCCGCCGGCGAAGGCCGGGCCGTGCACGCGCGCAATGGTGGGGATGGGCATGCGGTCGAGCGTGGCGAGCATATCGGCGAGCGCTTGCGCGTCGGCGAGGTTCTGTTCGTAGCCGTAGCCCGCCATGCGCTTCATCCAGTTGAGGTCTGCGCCAGCGCAGAAGGCCGGCCCGTTGCCTGCGAGGACGAGGACTCTGGTGGTTTGGTCGTTCCCAATCTCCTCAAATGACTTCTTGAGTTTGGAAATCAAGGAATCATCAAAGGCATTGCGTACTTCGGGCCGGTCGAGGATGACGCGGGCGACGCCGCCTTTTTTCTCCACCTTCAGCATGAGGGCTCGATCACGACTTCGGATTTGATCGAATTGGCGATGAAGCACTTCTCGTGCGCGAGATGGTGCAGCGCGCGGTGCTCCGCCTCGCTCGGCTTGGCGCCGGAGAACGTCACGCGGGGGCGCAGCGTGATCTTCGATATCCAGGTCTTGTCGAGCACGCCGACCGCTTGGTCGACATAGTGCTCCACGACCCACTTCTTGTCCGACGCCAGGTGCAGGAACCACAGCATGTGGCAGGAGCAGAGTGCGGCAACAAGGGTCTGCTCGGGATCGGCACCGGGCGCCGCCGGCACCGTGGCGGGGATATTCTGCGGCGACGCATTGCCCGGGATCTCGACGCCGCCCTCGAATTCGATGCGGTGCGCCCTCGGGTAGCGCCTGTACTCGAAGGGTCCTTGCAGCTTCCACTCGACCTTGGCGTGGTGCTCGCTCATCGCTACATCCTGAACACGCCGAACTTCGTTTCTTCGATCGGCGCGTTGAGCGAGGCGGAGATCGCGAGGCCGAGGAGCCGGCGCGTGTCGGCAGGGTCGACCACGCCGTCGTCCCACAGCCGGGCGCTCGCGTAGTAGGGGTGGCCCTGGCGCTCGTACTGCTCGCGCAAGGGATTCTTGAAGGCCTCTTCTTCTTCCTTCGACTTGAAGTTTCCGCGCACGGTCGCCAGCACGCTCGCCGCCTGCTCTCCGCCCATGATGGAGATGCGTGCGTTCGGCCACATCCACAGGAAGCGCGGCGAGTAGGCGCGGCCGCACATGCCGTAGTTGCCGGCGCCGAACGAGCCGCCGAGGATCATCGTGAACTTAGGCACCTTGGCGGTGGCCACCGCCGTGACCATCTTGGCGCCGTCCTTGGCGATGCCGCCCGATTCGTACTTCTTGCCCACCATGTAGCCGGTGATGTTCTGCAGGAAGAGGAGCGGGATGCCGCGCTGCGCCGCGAGCTCGATGAAGTGGGTGGCCTTCAGCGAGGACTCGGAAAACAGGATGCCGTTGTTGGCGAGGATCGCCACCGGGTAGCCGTGCAGCCGGGCGAAGCCCGTGACCAGCGTGGTGCCGTAGTTCTGCTTGAATTCGTCCAGCTCCGAGCCGTCGACCACGCGGGCGATGATTTCGCGCACGTCGTAGGGCTTGCGCGGGTCGGCGGGAATGACGCCGTAGAGCTCTTCTGCGGGGTAGTGGGGCTCGCGCGATTCCCGGACATCCAGGGAAAGGCTTTTCTTCTGGTTGAGGTTGCCGATGATTGTTCTGACCAGAGACAAGGCATGCGCATCGTTCAGCGCGTAGTGGTCTGCAACGCCGGACACCCGCGTATGTACCTCGGCGCCACCGAGTTCCTCGGCCGTGACCACTTCGCCGGTGGCCGCCTTCACCAGCGGCGGACCGCCGAGGAAGATGGTGCCCTGTCCCTTGACGATGATGGATTCGTCGGACATCGCCGGCACGTAGGCGCCGCCCGCGGTACAGGAGCCCATCACGGCGGAAATCTGCGGGATGCCGGCCGCGGACATGTTGGCGATGTTGAAGAAGATGCGGCCGAAATGCTCCCGGTCGGGGAACACGTTGTCCTGCTCGGGCAGGAAGCCGCCGCCCGAATCGACGAGGTAGATGCACGGCAGGCGGTTCTGCGCCGCGATCTCCTGCGCGCGCAGGTGCTTCTTCACCGTCATGGGGTAGTAGGTGCCGCCCTTGATGGTGGCGTCGTTGGCGACGATGACGCATTCGCGCCCTGAGACGCGACCGATACCGCAGATCATCGAGGCGGAATGCACGTCGCCGCCGTACATGCCCCAGGCAGCGAGCTGGCCAATTTCGAGGAAGGGCGAACCGGCATCGAGCAGTTTCTGCACGCGTTCGCGCGGCAGCAGCTTGCCGCGGGCGACGTGCTTGTCCCGGGCCGCCTGGTCGCCTCCCAGGGAAACGGTTTGAATCTTCTCCCGCAAATCCTTGACCAGCGATTTCATGCGATCGGCATTGGCCCGGAATTCCGCCGAACGGGGATTGATCTTGCTCTTGATCATCCTTCCTCCAGGGAACGGCCAATGACCAGGCGCTGGATGTCGTTCGCGCCCTCGTAGATCTTGGTGACGCGCACGTCGCGCCACAGGCGCTCGACCGGGAAGTCGGTGACGTAGCCGTAGCCGCCGTGGATCTGGATCGCGTCCGAGCAGACCGTTTCCGCCATCTCGGAGGCGAACAGCTTCGCCATGGAGGCCTCCTTGAGGCAGGGCAGGCTTGCGTCGCGCAGCGCGGCGGCGTGCAGGTAGAGCTGGCGCGCCGCCTCGACCTGCGTGGCCATGTCGGCGAGGCGGAAATTCACCGCCTGGTGCCCGATCAGCGGCTTGCCCATGCTGGTGCGCTCGCGCGCGTACGCAATCGCCGCTTCCAGCGCCGCGCGCGCGACCCCGGTGGCTTGCGCCGCGACGTTGATGCGCCCGGACTCCAGGTTTGCCAGCGCGATGCGGTAGCCCTGGCCTTCCTGGCCCAGCAGGTGCTCCGTCTTGCAGTTCTCGAAGGTGATCTGCGCGGTATCCGATGCGCGCTGACCGGTCTTGTCCTCGATGCGAGTCACGACATAGCCCGGGGAGGATGTGGGCACCAGGAACGCGCTAATGCCACGCTTACCTGCAGTTTTCTGGGTAACTGCAAAAACCACCGCGACATCGGCGTTCTTGCCCGAGGTGATGAACTGCTTCACGCCGTTCAAGACGTAGTGGCTGCCTTGCCGCTCGGCGCGCGTGGTGATGGCCGATGCATCGGAGCCGACGGCGGGCTCGGTAAGCGCGAACGCGCCGAGCATTTTTCCCGAAGAAAGTGGCCTTAGAAAAGCGTCTTTCTGCTTGTCGCTGCCGTATCCCGAGAGAATCCCGCACACCAGGTTGTTGACGGCGACGATCGTCGAGGTCGCGCAGTCGCCCGCGGAGATTTCCTCGCAGGCGACGGCAAGCGCGGTGTAGTTCATGCCGGCGCCGCCCCATTCCTCGGGGATGGCGACGCCGTAGAGCCCTAATGCCGCAAGTCCCTTCAGAGCCTCGCGGGGAAATTCCTTGTCGCGATCCCAGCGCGCCGCGTGCGGCGCGAGCTGTTCCTTCGCGTAGCGCCGCACCGCCTGGCGGATTTCCTCAGCCTGACCGGACATAGGTCACCGTGTGGTGGCTGAAGAGGTTGCCCTTTTTGTCGTGGCATTCCGCGGTGCCGTAGATGCGCCGCCGGCCCAGCTTGAGGATGCGGGCCGTGCAGTAGACGTGCACGCCCTTGGCGGGCGCGAGGAAGGAGGTATTGAGTTCCGAGGTGAGGGCATCACCTTCGACGCCGATATGCGCCTTGATCGCGAGCCACATGGCGCAGTCGGCGGCGGCCATCAGCGCCGGGCCGTTCATGATGCCGCCCGGGCGCTCGAGGATCGGGCGGTGCGGCAGCTCCAGCACGCACTTCGCCTTGCTGACCGAGACCACGCGAAAGCCGTAGGCGCGGACGAATCGCGCGCGGTCCAGCAGCTTTTGCAGCTGCTTCTTCAAACCAGCTCGATCGCGAGCGCGGTGGCCTCGCCGCCGCCGATGCACAGGCTGGCGACGCCGCGCTTGAGGCCGTATTTGCGCAGCGCGCCGATCAGCGTCACCACGATGCGCGCGCCCGAGGCGCCGATCGGATGGCCGAGCGCGCACGCGCCGCCGTGCACGTTCACTTTTTCATGCGGCAGGTTGTGCTCCTTCATCGCCGCCATGGTGACCACGGCAAAGGCCTCGTTGATCTCGTAGAGGTCGACCTGCCCGGCGCTCCAGCCGGTCTTGTCGAAGAGCTTCTTCATGGCGCCCACCGGCGCGGTCGTGAACCAGCCCGGCTCCTGCGCATGCGTGGAGTGCGCTACCACCACCGCGAGCGGAGTCAGGCCGCGCTTTTCCGCCGTCGAGCGGCGCACCATGACGAGCGCCGCGGCGCCGTCGGAAATCGAACTCGAGTTTGCAGCCGTCACGGTCCCGTCCTTGCTGAACGCCGGTTTCAGCGTCGGGATCTTCTCCAGGTTCGCCTTGAACGGCTGCTCGTCGGTCTCGATGAACCGCTGCTCCTTGCCGGCCTTGATCGCGATCGGCGTCGTCTCCCAGGCAAACCAGCCTTCCTTGTTCGCCCTTTGCGCGCGTTGCAAGGAAGTGATCGCGAATTTGTCCTGCGCCTCCCGGGAAAAAGAAAACTTCCGGGCGCAGTCTTCGGCAAAGCTGCCCATCAAGCGGCCCTTGTCGTAGGCGTCCTCGAGCCCGTCCAGGAACATGTGGTCGATGACCTGCCCGTGGCCCATGCGCAGCCCGGCGCGTGCCTTGGGCAGCAGGTAGGGCGCGTTGGTCATGGACTCCATGCCACCGGCGACGATCACCTCGGGAAAACCGGATTTCAATTGGTCGAAGGCAAACATGGCCGCCTTCATGCCCGAGCCGCACATCTTGTTGATCGTGGTGCAGCCGGTGGACAGCGGCAATCCCGCGCCGAGCGAAGCCTGGCGCGCCGGCGCCTGGCCCTGGCCCGCCGGCAGCACGCAGCCCATGATGACTTCCTGGATGTCTTCGGGGCGCAGTTTGGCGCGCTCGACCGCGGCGCGAATCGCGGCGGCGCCAAGTTCGGGCGCGGCGAAGCCCTTCAGCTCGCCCTGGAAGGCGCCCATCGGAGTGCGGGCGGCGGAAACGATGACGATCGGGTCGTTCTGCATGGCTATCTCCCTGATTGCGACACCTGCAGGTCGTGCAGCAGGCCGTCCTTGAGGTCATAGATCCAGCCGTGCACCTCGAGCTGCTGGCCGCGCTCCCAGGCCTCCTGTACCGCGGTGCACTGCACGATGTTCTTCACCTGCTCGCGCGCGTTCATCTCGCAAAGGCGCCGGTGACGCAGGTTTTCGTCGGCGAGCGTCCTGAGCTCGGCGTCATGCTTTCCCGCGACGTCCTGCACGTGGCGCAGCCAGTTTTCGGACAGGCCGATGCGGTGCTTGGTCATCGCGGCGTGCACGCCGCTGCAGCCGTAATGGCCGCACAGGATGATGTGGCCGATCTTGAGGATGTCGACGGCGAACTGGATCACCGACAGGCAGTTGAGGTCGGTATGCACCACCACGTTGGCGACATTGCGATGAACGAAGACCTCGCCGGGGGCGAGGCCGGTAATCTGGTTGGCTGGCACGCGCGAGTCGGAGCAGCCGATCCACAGGTATTTCGGCGACTGTTGCTGCTCCAGCCGGCTGAAGTATTGCTTGTCCTGGGCAAGCATTTCCTTTGCCCAGGCGCGGTTGTTCTTCAGCAGCTGGTCCAGGCTCATGCCGTCTCCCCAAACAGTTCGCGGCCGATCAGCCAGCGGCGGATCTCCGAGGTGCCCGCGCCGATTTCGTAGAGCTTGGCGTCGCGCCACAGGCGCCCGGCGGGCGTCTCGTTGATGTAGCCCATGCCGCCGAGCGACTGGATCGCTTCGCCGGCCATCCAGGTCGCCTTCTCGGCGGCGTAGAGGATGGCGCCGGCGGCGTCCTTGCGCGTGGTCTCCCCCCGGTCGAGAGCCTGCCCGACCGCATAGACGTACGCGCGGCAGGCGGAAAAGGTGGTGTACATGTCGGCGAGCTTGCCCTGCATCAGCTGGAATTCACCGATCGGCTGCCCGAACTGCTTGCGCTCGTGCACGTAGGGCATCACCAGGTCCAGGCAGGCGGCCATGATGCCGAGCGGCCCGCCGGCGAGCACCGCGCGCTCGTAGTCAAGGCCCGACATCAGGACCTTCACGCCCTTGCCGTCCTCGCCCAGGACGTTTTCCGCCGGCACTTCGCAATCGCGGAACACCAGCTCGCAGGTGTTGGAGCCGCGCATGCCGAGCTTGTCGAGCTTCTGCGCGGTGGAAAAGCCCTTCATGGTCTTCTCGACGAGGAAGGCCGTGATGCCCTCGGCCTTTCCGTAGATGACGAGGACGTCGGCGTCGGGGCCGTTGGTAATCCACATCTTGTTGCCGTTCAGGACGTAGCGGTCGCCGCGCCGTTCGGCCCGCAATTTCATCCCCACCACATCCGACCCGGCGCCGGGCTCCGACATCGCCAGCGCGCCGACGTGCTCGCCGGAGACGAGCTTCGGCAGGTACTTCTTCTTCTGCGCGGCGGTGCCGTTGCGCCGGATCTGGTTGACGCAAAGGTTGGAGTGCGCGCCATAGGAAAGCCCGACCGAGGCCGAGGCGCGCGAAATCTCCTCCATCGCGACGATGTGCGCGAGGTAGCCCATCGCCGTGCCGCCGTACTCCTCTTCCACCGTCATGCCGAGCACGCCCAGCTTGCCGAGCTTGCGCCACAGGTCGGGCGGGAACTGGTTGCTGCGGTCGATTTCCGCGGCACGGGGGGATATTTCCTTTCGGGAAAAATCCTCGACGGATTCGCGCAGCATCGCGACCGTTTCGCCATGGTCGAATCGCAGAAGGTTCATGGGAACCGGCAAGGGTACTTGACGTTTACGTAAACGTCAACCACGCTTGAGCTGCTTGCGGACCTTCTTCTCGAACGCCTGCAGTTCGGAAAGCTGGGCCTCGATGTCGGCGCGCTGCTGCAGCAGGATCGCCTTGTGCGACTCGAGCACGGCGAGGAAGCGCTCGAGCTGCGGGCGCTCGTCGCGCCCGGGCTCGTACATGTCGATCAGGTCGCGGATTTCGGAGAGCGTGAGGCCGAGGCGCTTGCCGCGCAGCGTGAGCTTGAGGCGCGTGCGGTCGCGCGGCGCATAAATGCGGCGCTGGCCTTCGCGGCGCGGCGCGAGCAGGCCTTCGGCCTCGTAGAAGCGGATCGCGCGCGGCGTGATGTCGAATTCGCGCGCCAGTTCGCTGATCGAGAATTCGGCGCGTTCGGTTTCCATGGTAGCTTTCGCTCGGATTCTATCGGATGTCCTCTCTCCAGTATCCCTTTCCCGAAGTTCCGGCACCTGGCACGACGCGCGAAGTGCTGCCGGGCATCCATTGGCTGTCGATGCCGCTGCCGTTCAAGCTCGACCACATCAACCTGTGGATGCTCGAGGAGGAAGGCGGCTGGACCATTGTGGATACCGGGATCGGGGATGAGCAGACCCGGAAACTCTGGGAAAAGCTTTTCGTCGAAAAGAAAAGCATCAAGCGCGTCGTCGTTACCCACTATCACCCCGACCATGCGGGCAATGCCGCGTGGCTGTGCAAGCGCTTCGGCGTCGAGCTCTGGATGACGCAGGGCGAGTACCTGACGGCGCATGCGGTGCGCTCGTCGAGTGCCGGCTATACGGCGGAGGCGGTGCTCGCGGTGTTCCGGCGCAACGGCCTGGACGACGAGCACTACGCGGGCATGCAGGGGCGCGGCAATCGCTATGCGGACCTGGTGCCGGATTTCCCGGTGTCGTACCGGCGCATCATCGAAGGCGACCTGGTGAAAGTGGGGAATCACGGCTGGCGCGCCCTCATCGGCCACGGCCACGCGCCCGAGCACCTCTCGCTGTACTGCAGGGAGCTCAATGTCGTCATCGCCGGCGACATGCTGCTCTCGACCATCTCCACCAACGTGAGCGTCTGGTCGATCGACCCGGAAGGCGATCCGCTGCGGCTGTTCCTCGATTCGGTGGCGCGCTACCGCGAGCTGCCGCCCGATGTGCTGGTACTGCCCTCGCATGGCAAGCCGTTTCGCGGGGCGCACGCGCGCGTGGCGCAGCTCGAGAAGCATCACCGCAAGCACTTTGCCGAACTGGAGCAGGCGCTGGACAAGCCCAGGAGCGCGGGCGAGCTGCTTGGCGTGCTGTTCAAGCGGCAACTCGATGCGCACCAGACGTTCTTCGCGATGGGCGAGGCCATCGCCCACTTGCACTACCTTTACTACGCCGGCAAGGCGCGCCGCGCCATCGGGACCGACGGCATCATGAGGTACGAACTGGCCTAGGCGGAAGCGCGCGGCTTGCGCGGCGCGCGCGCCGCGATGCGGTCGTAGAGCCAGTCGGGCATGTTGCGCAGCACCGCCGCCACCATCGCCATCTGCCACGGAATCACCGCGACCCGCGGGCACCGCGCGATAGCGCGGGCGATGCGCCGTGCCGCCTCATCGGCGCCGAGCAGGAACGGCATGTGGAAGCGGTTGACCCGCGTCAACGGCGTGTCGATGTAGCCCGGGCAGATGCAGACGACCGAAACGCCGCTGCCGTGCATCTCGGTGCGCAGGCTTTCCAGCCAGGTCATGGCGGCGGCCTTGGAACCGCTGTAGGCGCCATTGCCGGCGAGCCCGCGAAAGCCGGCGACGCTGCAGATGCCTGCCAGCGTGCCGCGTCCGGCCTTTCGCATCGCGGGCGCGAACGCCGCGAGGGTCGCGGCCAGGCCGACCACATTCACTTCCAGCGTGCGGCGCAGCAGCGCCATGTCGCCCAGGTCTTCGCCGCTGGTGCCCTTGCCGATACCGGCGTTGGCGATCACCAGGTCGGGCGCGCCGAAACGGCCGATGAAGTCCTGCGCAGCAGCGCCGAGCGCGCGCTCGTCGGTGACATCGACCGGGTAGGCGGCGATCGTTCCGGGAAGCGACGGAGCGATCGTGCGCCGGGAAATCAGGCCCAGGACCGATTGCGGCGACGCATAGTGCCGCGCCAGCGCTTCGCCGATGCCGGACGAGGCGCCGGTGATGACGATCTTTATTTCTTCTTCCTTAGCTGGTCGACGAGGCCCGACACCGTCTCGAGCATGCCTTCGCGCGTGCGGCCCTGATCGGCGCTGACCGTGTAGCGCCCGTGCACCGCCATCGCCGGCGTGCCGTCGATCTTGTACGCATTGGTCAGCATCGCGGCGCGGCGCGTCTTGCTCTGCACGCCGAAGGACTTCATGGTCTCGATGAATTTCTCGGGATTGAGCCCCTGCCGCTGCAGCCACTCGGCGAGCGCTTTCGGGTCGTCGGTGCGCAGCCGGTCGCGGTGGATCGCGTCGAAGAACGGCCGGTGGAGCTTGTCCAGCACGCCAAGCACTTCGAACGAATAGTAGATCGCCGCATCGTGCGCCCAGCGTTCGTTGAAGATCGCCGGCACGCGGCGGAACTGCGCGTCCGCGGGCAGCTTCTTCAGCCAGGATTCCAGCGCCGGCTCGAGGTTGTAGCAGTGGATGCAGCCGTACCAGAAGAACTCCAGCACCTCGACCTTGCCCTCGGCTTCGACCTGCATCGGCGGCTTGATCTCGGTGTAGGCGGGCCGCGCCTGCTGCGCCAGCGCCAGCGACGGCGCAACCATCAGCGCCGCAAAAACCAGGGTTGCCAATCTTTTCATTTCTCTCCTCACTGCTGCGGTTCCTTGATCTTGACCAGGTTGGCGTCGATGCCGTTCTGCGCCAGCGACTGGCGCACCTTGTTGATGTCCTCGACCTTCGTGTAGGGCCCGAGCCTCACCCGGTACCAGGTGCCCTTGTCCGGCAGGTTAGCCGGCTCGACGCTCGACTCGAAGCCGAGGATCGCGAGGCGCGCCTTCTGGTTGTCGGCGTCGGCGGGATTCTGGAACGAGCCGGCCTGTATGAAATAAACGTCCTTGGAGGCATCCTGTTGACTGCCGCGCGCGGCGCGCAACCGCTCGCGCAGTTCCTTGTCGCTCACGGTCTCTTCCGCACCGGGCAGGATCTTGTAGAAGTCGAACTTCGGTTTCTCACTGCCGGGGGCCTGGGCCGGGCTGCCCTGCGGCATGCCGGCGATCGCCGGGGGCTTGGCCGGCGCCTGGCCGTCCTTGTCCGCCTGCTTGGGCTTCTGCGCGAGGAAGGGGATCGGCGTCTTGTTGAGGTAGAACGCGATACCTAGAGACACGGCCAGCCCGAGCACCACGCCGACGAAGATGCCGAGCAGGAAGCCGCCGCCGGAGCGCTTGCGCGAGGCAGGGACGGTTCTCGGTGTAGCCATCACATCTTCTCCGGGGCGCTGACGCCAAGGAGCGAAAGCCCGTTGGCCAGCGTGTGGCGCACTGCCGCGCAAAGCGCGAGCCGCGCGGTGCGCAAGGCCTCGTCGTCGACGAGGATGCGCTCGGCATTATAGTAGCTGTGGAACTCGGCGGCGAGTTCGCGCAGGTAGAACGCGACCGAATGCGGCGCGAGTTCCTGCGCCGCCGCCGCGACCACTTCGGGAAACTCGCCGAGGCGGCGCGCCAGCGCGACTTCCTTCGCGCCGGTGAGGGATTCGAGGCGGGCGGCCTGCAGGTTCCCCTGCTTGCCCTGGGCGAACATGCTGCAGACGCGCGCGTGCGCATACTGCACGTAATACACCGGGTTCTCGAGGCTCTTCTCGCGCGCGAGATCGACGTCGAACACGAATTCGGAATCGGCGCGGCGCGAGGCCAGGAAAAAGCGCACCGCGTCGCGTCCCACCCAGTCGATCAGGTCGCGCACCGTGACGTAGGAGCCGGCGCGCTTGGAGATCTTCACTTCCTCGCCGCCGCGCATCACCTTCACCAGGCTGTGCAGCACGTAGTCCGGATAGCCCTGCGGGATGCCGAGGTCCAGGGCCTGCAGCCCGGCGCGCACGCGCGTGACGGTGCTGTGATGGTCCGTGCCCTGCACGTCGATCACCTTGGCGAAGCCGCGCTGCCACTTGGTCACGTGGTAGGCGACGTCGGGAACGAAGTAGGTGTAGCCGCCGTCGGATTTCCGCACCACCCGGTCCTTGTCGTCGCCGTAGTCGGTGGTGCGCAGCCAGAGCGCGCCGTCCTTCTCGTAGGTCTTGCCGCTGGCGACAAGCGCCTTGACGGCGTGGTCCACCTTCCCGTCGGCGTAGAGGCTCGACTCGAGGTAATAGACGTCGAACTTGACGCCGAAAGCCTGCAGGTCCGCGTCCTGTTCTTTCCTCAGATAGGCCACCGCATGGCGGCGGATCGCATCGAGATCATCCGGATCAGCGACTTCTCTGGAGATGTCTTCGATGTATTCGCCGGCGTAGCCTTCCGCCGGCCAGCCCGGCTCGCCCGGCTTGAGGCCTTTGGCGCGCGCCTGCACGGAGGCCGCGAGTTTCTCGATCTGGGCGCCGGCATCGTTGTAGTAGAACTCGCGCGTCACGTGGTGTCCCTGCGATTCGAGCAGCGCCGCGATGGCGTCGCCCAGTGCCGCCTGCCGCCCATGGCCCACGTGCAGCGGTCCGGTCGGGTTCGCCGACACGAACTCCACCTGGACCTTGAGAGGCTTCGCGGTGCGCGTACGACCGAAGGCGGCGCCTTCCGCAAGCGCGCGGCCGACAATCTGAAACTGGTGGGACGCCTTGACCCGGTAATTGATGAATCCCGGCCCGGCAATCTCGGATTTCTCGTTGAATACGCCCGGGTAGGTTGTCCGGATGTAATCGTCGGCGGACGCGCTCAAGGACTCCGCCAGCTGCCGGGGTTTCTGGCCCAGCGACTTTGCCGCCTGAAGTGCTACCGACGTGGACCAATCCCCATGGCCGGCTTGCTTCGGCCTTTCCACGACGATGTGCAGTTGGGCCGACTGGGGCGCAAGCTTTTCCAGGGCCTTGCGATAGGCCTCTTCGATGATTTCCTGGGGTTCTTTTTTCAATCCGGCCGGCATCAGGCCTCGATTATCAATCGAATTCGATCGGATCGATGTCCAGGTGCCAGCGAACCTGGCGCGGCGCGGCCTCGAATAGCGCGCTGCCGAGCGCGGCGAGATAGCCCTGCAGCGCAGGGCGCGAAGCCGACTGCATGAGCAGGCGGGCGCGCTCCATGCCGGCGAGGCGCGTGATGACGTTCGGAACCGGGTCGTAGACGGACACCGACGCCGGCGCTTCGACCAGCTGGGCGGAGTCGCGAAGAAAGCGCATCGCGGTCTCCAGCTTCGGCGCTTCCGCGCGCAAGGCCGCTTCGAAGACGAAGGGCGGAAAGCCGGCGGCCTTGCGCTCGGCGAGTTGCGACGCGGCGAATCCGGCGAAATCATGGCGTACCAGCGCGCCGAACAGCGGATGACCGGGGTAGCGGGTCTGGACCATGACCTCGCCCGGCTGCTCGCGCCTGCCGGCGCGGCCGGAGACCTGCTGCAGCACCGCGAACAGGCGTTCCGCGGCGCGATAGTCCGTCGACACCAGTGCGGCATCGGCGTTCAGCACGCCGACGAAGGTCAATCCCGGAAAATCATGTCCTTTCGCCAGCAACTGGGTGCCCACCAGGATGTCCGCCTCGCCTTTGCGCACGCTTTCGAGCGTGCGCGACATCTCGCTTCGGCGCCGGGCGCTGTCCCGGTCGATGCGCACGATGCGGGCGCCGGGGAAGCGCGCGCCCAGCGCCTCTTCGACGCGCTGGGTGCCGCGGCCCATCGGCCGCAAGTCCACGTTGCCGCAAGTCGGGCAGGCGTGCGGCAGCGGGCTTTCCGCGCCGCAGTGGTGGCAGCGCAGCCGCCGGTCGGCGGCATGGACCACCATGCGCGCGGTGCAGCGTTCGCAACCCGCCGTCCAGCCGCAGGCTTCGCAGGCGAGCACCGGTGCGTAGCCGCGACGATTGATGAAGATGAGGCTTTGCTCGCCTCGCGTCAGCCGGGCGCCGATCGCGGCCAGCATCGGGGGCGCAAAGCCCTGCTGCGCTGGCTCGCGCTGCAGGTCCACGGTGCGAACCGTGGGCAGTCGCGCCCCGGGGGAGGCGCGCTCCGGAAGTTCCAGGCGTTCGTAACGCTTCTGCTGCCAGTTGTACCAAGTCTCCAGCGACGGCGTTGCGGTGCCGAGCACCACCGGGCAACCGGCGAGCTTTGCCCGGTAGACCGCGGCGTCGCGCCCTGAATAGCGCAGGCCCTCCTGCTGCTTGAAGGAGGTATCGTGCTCCTCGTCGACCAGCACCAGGCCAAGCCGCGGGAGCGGCGCGAGCACGGCCAGCCGCGTGCCGAGCACGATGGTGGCGTCGCCGCGCGAAGCGGCGAGCCACGCGCTCGTTCTCGAAACGTCTTCGAGGCCGCTGTGCATGAGCGCCAGCCGTGCGCCGGGGAACGCGTGGCGGAAACGCGCTTCGAGCTGCGGGGTCAGGCTGATCTCGGGGACCAGTGCCAGCGCCTGCTCGCCGCGTTGCAGCACCCTGTCGATCAGGTTGAGATAGATCTCGGTCTTGCCGCTACCCGTGACGCCATGCAGCAGGAAAGGCGCGTACCGGCCGAGCGAAGACGAAATGCGCTCGACGACCCCGGCCTGGGCTTGCGTAAGAACGTGCGTCGGCACGAAAGCCGGAGAGGTTGCTCCGCTTGCCGCAGCTACGGATTTCTTCGGCAGTGGCTTCACCGATCGCAGGCGCGGCGGGAGCGCGCCGATCACCGATTCGCCGAGCGGGCGCTGGTAATAGGTGGAAAGAAAGCGCATCAGATCAAGCCAGTCGGCGGAAAGTCGCGGCGCATCGTCGCGAATCGCCAGCAACGGCTTGAGACGCGCGGGCGCCAACGCCGTGACGCCGCCGATTTCCATCACGACGCCGATCCGCTGGCGCGCGCCGAATTGCACGACGACGCGATCGCCGACCGACGCCGACATTCCTTCAGGAAGCGAATAATCGAACAGCGTCGCGAGCGGCACGTCGAGCGCTACGCGAACACAGGAAATTCCCCGACCGCGCAAGGACTTAGGCGCTGTGGATAAATCTGTGGGTAATCGCTTCATACAGACTTAACAGGGTTGCGGCGGGGCAGAGTGGCACGGGCGGTCCCCGGGCGAGAGGGCAATTTATCTTGTCGGTTCAGTGACTTGGGACTACTTCCCTAGAGTGCGCGCGGGGACCGCGGAAAGCCGCTTCGCGACCCAAATTTGTGCATAAGTCAAGCGCCGGCGCGGCTCTTGGCCCGAAGATTCTTACTGTAAGTGCGCACTTCGTCTACCAGCGCTGAAACGGAGTCGATCGGTGTCTTCGGTTGAATGCCGTGCCCGAGATTGAAAACATGTCCCGGTGCAATTCCAAAGCTGTCGATGACCTTGCGCGCCGCCTCGCGCACGCGATCGGGTGGCGCGAACAGCATTGCCGGATCCAGATTTCCCTGCACTGCAACGCGCCCCGCGGAAATTCGACGCGCTTCCTGCGGATTTGCGGTCCAGTCCAGGCCCACGGCATCGGTGCCGCACGCCATCATCGCTGCCAACCAGGGATTTCCGCCTTTGGTGAACAGGATATTGGGGACGCGCTCGCCATCTCGCTCCCTGGTCAGGCCCGAGAAGATTTGCCTGCAGTAGGAAAGTGAAAACGTTTCGTAATCGCCGTGGGCGAGGATGCCCCCCCAAGTGTCAAAGACCATCACCGCCTGCGCGCCCGCCTCGATCTGGGCATTCAGGTAGCTGGTGACCGCGCGCGCGTTGACTTCGAGGATGCGGTGCAGCAGATCGGGGCGCGTGTGCAGCATCGACTTGAGCACGCGCCAGTCGCTGCTGCCAGCGCCCTCGACCATGTAGCAGGCGAGCGTGAAGGGACTGCCGGAGAAGCCGATGAGCGGTACGCGTCCGGCCAGGGCCCGCCGCGTCTCGCTGACCGCGTCGAGCACGTAGCGCAGTTCCATGGCGGGGTCGGGCGCGGCGAGCGCGCGGATGGTCGCTTCGTCGCGCAGCGGCCTTTCGAAACGCGGGCCTTCGCCCTCGGCGAAGGCGAGTCCCAGGCCCATCGCGTCGGGCACGGTCAGGATGTCGGAGAAGATGATCGCCGCGTCGAGCGGAAAGCGCTCCAGGGGCTGCAGCGTGACTTCGGTGGCGAGCGCCGGCGATTTGGCGAGCGCGAGGAAGCTGCCGGCGCGGGCGCGCGTCGCGTTGTATTCGGGCAGGTAGCGCCCGGCCTGGCGCATCAGCCATACCGGCGTGTAGTCGGTGGGCTGGCAGGCGAGCGCGCGCAGCAGCGCGTCGTTCCTCACACCAGCTTTCCGGTGATGAACCGCCACTCGGCTGCCGTTACCGGCGTGATGGAGAGCCGGTTTCCGGGCCGCAGCGTCAGCATTCCCGCCAGCGCCTTGTGCGCCTTGAGCACCTGGATGGAAACCAGGCGTGTTTTCTTCAACGCCCGGACGTCGACATTGACCCAGAGCGGCGCCGCCTTTTTCGATTTCGGGTCGTAGTAGTCGCTCTTGCGGTCGAACTGCGTGGGGTCCGTGTAGGGCGCGCTGGCAACCTCGCCGAGCCCGGCGATGCCGGGCTCGGCGCAGCTGGAGTGATAGAACAGCACGCCATCGCCCGGCTGCATTTCGTCGCGCATGTAGTTGCGCGCCTGGTAGTTGCGCACGCCGCTCCAGGGGGTGATGCGCCCCGGTGCGGCGAGCGCGTCGTCAATGGAGCACTCGTCGGGCTCGCTTTTCATCAGCCAGTAGCGCATAGGCGTTATTCCGGGGGAGGTGTTCCCCGCTCATGCCGGTGGGCTCGCTCCCGAACCCCGGCTAATAGGGTGGCCGCTTACCGGTCACATCAGGTTCGTCCGGCACGCGCGGCTTGCGCGAGGAACGATCACAACAGTGACACTAGGTCCGCAACCTGAGGAAGCTATCGGTCCGGAAAATATGAGCCCTGTCGCACACGGCAGGGAACAGGCGAAGTTTTAGAACAACTTCTCCTGTTTGGCAATCGCCGAATCCAGTTGCGATTCGATCGCCGATATGCGCCGTTTTGCCTGGCCCAGGTCGAAGCCGGTGCCGAGCTTGACGCTGAGCATCTCGTGCGCGACGTTGAGCGCCGCCATGACCGCGATGCGCTCGGCGCCCATCACCTTGCCGGCCTTGCGGATTTCGTTCATCTTGCCGTCGAGGTAGGCCACGGCCTGCATCAGCGCTTCGCGCTCGCCGTCGTCGCAGGCGACGCGATAGGTGCGGCCCAGCAGGGAGACTTCGACGGTCTTGCCGGCTTCGGCCACGCGCGGCCTCAGCCCGGCAGCCGGTTGATGAGTCCCTCGAGGCGGGACTTGGCGCCGTCGATCTTGTCGTTCAGGCGCTGCGCATCGCTTTGCGCGGTGGCGAGTTCCTTGCGCAGCACGACGTTCTCGGCGCGCAGGCGCTCGCAAAGGGCGACAAACTGCGCGACCTTCTCTTCGAGTGAATTGAACTCCGCCTCCACCCGGCAACTATCTTTCAAAATTCAAGCAACGTCAAGCAGTAACAGGTGTTTCTGCAAGTGATTCATGACCTTGATTAACTTGGGTATCATGGCAATTCGCTCCCAGGTGTTCGGGAAAGAGGTAAGACCCCCGGGTCCCAAGCCTCTACTGCCCCCGCAACGGTAGGCGAGAGAAACGTCCCTTTCGTGCCACTGCGCAGCCTCAAGCGCGGGAAGGCGGGGCGCCATACCTCGCGAGTCCGGAGACCGGCCTGACGGAGTTTTCCAACCATGTCAGGCGTCGGGGAAGACGCCAGAAAGGTCGTCATGTTCCAAGCGGTAGCCGGCGTCCTCGCCGCGTTTTTCCTTTCGCACGCTCTTGCCCAGGACGACGCCGTGGTCGTCACGGCGACCCGCTTTCCGGATGCCAAGCGGGACCTGCCGGTCGGCGTGACCCTGATTACCGCGGACGACATCCAGAAGAGCGCGAGCTCGAACCTGCCGGAGATCCTCGCGCAGTTCGGGCTGGTCAATATCCGCGACAGCACCGGCTCGCCGAACTCGCAGGTGGACCTGCGCGGCTTCGGCATCACCGGGGACCAGAACACGCTGATCCTGGTCGACGGCATCCGGGTGTCGGACAACGAGCTCTCGTCCGCGCAGCTCAACGCCATCCCGCTGGAGTCCATCGAACGCATCGAGATCGTGCGGGGCGGCGGCGCCGTGCTCTATGGCGGCGGTGCCACCGGCGGCACCATCAACATCATCACGCGCCGCATGAAGCCTGGCGAGACCCGCGGCTACGGCGTGGCGCGCGCCGGTGGCTACGGCACCCGCGAACTGCGCGCGGGCTACCGCAGCATGGAGGATCGCATCGGCGTGGCGCTCGATGTGTCGAACGAGAACACCGAGGGCTACCGGCACAACAACGAATTCCGGCAAACCAACGTCGCCGGCCTGCTGGAGGCGCGGGGCGAGCAGGCCCGCGCCTACCTGCGGGTCGCGCTGGGCTGGCAGGACGCCCACCTGCCGGGCGCGCTCACCGAGGCGCAGATTGCCGCGGATCCGCGGCAACGCGGCGCGAACATCGGCGCGATCGGGCGGGACGACAGCACCTTCACCCTGGGCGGCGATGGCAAGTCCGGGCGCCATGACTGGGCGGCCGACCTGTCGTACCGCCGGAAAGACGCGCCGGCGCAATTCCCCGGTTTCTCCGTCGATACGCAGGTCAACCAGCTTTCGCTGTTGCCGCGCGGCAAGCTGCGCTTCGACGCCGGCGGCCGCGAGCACGAGGTCACGGTCGGCGCGGACATAGAGCAACTGGACCTCAACAGCCGCAGCAATTTCGGCCTGCGCACCGGCGAGCAGACCAACCAGGCGGTCTATGCACTTGCCAACTTCTGGCCGGCGGATCGCACCCGGCTGGTGCTCGGCGCCCGGCTGCAGCACACCGACATGAGCCTGACGCCGGATAGCGCGAGCCACAACCTCTCGGCGTACGAACTCGCGCTGCGCCAGCGCCTGGCGGGCGGCTGGTCGGCCTGGGGCAAGCTCGCGACGAGTTTTCGCCTGGCGACGTTCGACGAGATCTGCTTCGCGGCGTGCGCGAGCCCGATGCTCGAGCCGCAGACCGCGCGTTCCGGAGAACTCGGCGTCGAATACGAGGCCCGCGGCACGCGGCTGCGCGCGGTGGCGTACGAAATCCAATTGAAGAACGAGATCTACTTCAGCCCGCTGGTCTTCGACAACATCAATCTCTCGCCGACGCGGCGGCGCGGCCTGGAGTTCGAGGCGGCGGGGCGCGCAACATCGGCGCTCGAGTTGCGCGCCGCGTTCGCACTGCAGGAGGCCACGTTTCGCAGCGGCACTTATGGCGGCGTCGACGTCGCCGGCAACGATGTCCCGCTGGTGCCGGAGATGATCGCCACCGCGGGCGCGAGCTGGACCTTCGATGCGAACCGCCGGTTCAACCTCAACACGCGCTACGTCGGCGCACAGCGCTACGACAACGACCAGGCCAACACCTTTGCGAGGACCATGCCGGCCTATGCACTGGTGGACGTGAAGCTGGAACAGAAAGCGGGGCGCCTCAGCTTTGCGCTCGAGGTTCGCAATCTGTTCGACAAGAACTACTATTCGTACGGCATCCAGACCAGCGCGACGAGCTTCTCGGCCTACCCGCAGGCGGAGCGGGCGGCATACCTGTCGGTGGCGTACCGACTGGACTGAAGTAATGAGGTAACCTCCGGGCATGCTGGGCAGCCGGCGGCTCCGGATCGCGATGGTGCGTCAACGCTACAGCTCCTTTGGCGGGGCGGAGCGCTTCGTCGCGCGCGCGCTGGCGGCGCTGGAACGCGTCGGCGCCGAGGTCACGCTCATCGCGCGCAGCGAAAAAGGCTGGGGCGCGCGCCGCGTGCTGCAGGTGAATCCGCCCTACCTCGGCAGGCTCTGGCGCGACTGGTCGTTTGCGCGTGGCGCCCGCGCCGCCTGGCAGCACGAGGGCTTCGACGTGGTGCAATCGCACGAGCGCATTCCGGGCTGCGACCTGTACCGCGCGGGCGACGGGGTGCACCGCCGCTGGCTGGAACTGCGGCGTGCCATGGCCGGGCCGCTCGAGCGCCTCGGCATCGCGCTCAACCCCTATCACCGCTACGTCTGCCGCGCCGAGAAGCGCATGTTCGAGCACCCGCGCCTGCGCGCCGTGGTCTGCAATTCCCGCATGGTCAAGGACGAGATCCAGCGCAGCTTCCGCGTGGCGCCGGAAAAACTGCACGTGATCTACAACGGCGTGGAGCTGGCGCATTTCCATCCGCGCCACCGCGAAGCGCTGCGCGGAGCGGCGCGCGCCGGACTGGGCTGCCACACGCGCGACACGCTGTTTCTGCTGGTCGGCTCGGGTTTTGCGCGCAAGGGGCTGGGCGCGGCGATCGACGCCCTTGCCGCGACCGCCAACGCGTCGCTCTGGCTGCTGGTGGTCGGCAAGGACGGGGAGCAGGCGCGCTTCGAGGCCCAGGCGCGCGCCCGGGGCGTCGCGGCGCGCGTGCGCTTCCTCGGCGCGCAGGAAGACGTGCGCCCGTACTACGCGGCGGCGGATTGCTTCCTGCTGCCGAGCCGCTACGACCCGTTCCCGAATACGGCGCTCGAGGCGTTCGCGATGGGCCTGCCGGCAATCGTCAGTTCGCACTGCGGCGCGGCCGAGATCATCGAGCCGGACGCGAACGGCTGGGTCTGCGAGCCCGACGACGCTGCCGGCATCGCACGGCTGATGCAGGTCGCGGATGGCGCGGTGCGTAGCGAACGCCCGGGGCTCGCGGCGCGAGCGACCGCCGAGCGCTTCGGCATCGACACGATGGCGACGCACCTGACGGCGCTCTACAGCTCGCTCGCGGCGGCGTAATGCAGGGGGTCGACGCCAAATGACGCAGAAGCTCGACGCCAAGCTGTACCTGCGCCTTCTGTCCTACGTGCGCCCGCATGCCAAGGTGTTCGGCTTCGCGGTTCTGGGGATGATGGCGGCAGCGGCCACTGAACCGCTGCTGCCGGCGCTGATCAAGCCGCTGCTCGACGCCGGCTTCTCGTCCTCGGGGCCGAAAACGCAGATCGCACCGTCCCTGTTTGCGCTCGCCATCCTGGGGATGTTCCTGCTGCGCGGCGTCCTTACGTTTACCTCGTCCTACTGCATGAGCTGGGTCGCCAACAAGGTGGTACTCGAGCTGCGCGCCGCGATGTTCTCGCGGCTGGTGCGCCTGCCGGCGCGGTTCTTCAACGACCACAGCTCCGGCACGCTGCTCTCCAAGGTCGCCTACGACGTCGCGGGCGTCACCGGCGCCGCGACCACGGTGCTCACGGTGGTGGTGAAGGACTCGATCGCCATGGTCGGGCTGCTGGGCTGGCTGCTCTACGTGAACTGGAAGCTGACGTTGATCACGTTCGTGGTCGTGCCGCCGATCGCTTTCTCGGTGCGGGTCTTTTCGCGGCGCATGCGCGGCGCCTCGCGCGGCTTGATGCGCTCGATGGGTGACCTGGTGCATGTGCTCCAGGAAACCATCGATTGCCACAAGGTGGTCAAGGTGTTCGGCGGCCAGGACTACGAATCGAAGCGCTTCCTCAAGGCGGCGCAGGCGCTGCGCGGATTCCAGACGCGCGCCAACGTTGCCGAGGCGCTGACCACGCCCATCACCCACATGCTGGCGGCGGTAGCGCTGTCCGTGATCATCTACATGGCCCTGCACCAGTCGCTGGAGCAGAGCACCTCGGTGGGGGAGTTCGCGTCGTTCCTGACGGCGATGCTGATGCTGCTCGCGCCGCTCAAGCGCCTTACCGAGGTCAACAGCCCGCTGCAACGCGGCCTCGCTGCCGCCGAGAGCGTGTTCGGCATGGTCGACACGCCGATGGAAGACGACCGCGGAACGCACCGCCTCGGCCGCGCGCGCGGCGAGGTGAGCTACGAGAAGGTGGGCTTCACCTACCCGATGCGCGACGAGCCGGCCCTTGCCGAAGTCAGCTTGCGCCTGAACCCGGGCGAAACGCTTGCGCTGGTCGGCACCTCGGGCGGCGGCAAGACCACGCTGGTCAACCTGCTGCCGCGCTTCTATGCGCCGACCTCGGGCCGCATCCTTCTCGATGGCCATGACATCCAGGAGCTCACGCTGGAGAGCCTGCGGGCGAACATCGCGCTCGTCAGCCAGGAAGTGGTGCTGTTCAACGATTCGATCTACGCCAACATCGCCTATGGCCGCATGGGCGGCGCGAGCGAAGCCGAGGTGACCGCCGCGGCGGAGGCGGCGCACGCGCTGTCGTTCATTCGCGAGACGCCCGAGGGCCTGAATACCCTGATCGGCGAGAACGGGCTGCGCCTCTCGGGCGGCCAGCGCCAGCGGCTGGCGATTGCGCGCGCGCTCCTCAAGGACGCGCCGGTCCTGATCCTGGACGAGGCGACCTCCGCGCTCGATACCGAGTCCGAACGCCAGGTGCAGGCGGCGCTGGATACCCTGATGCGCGGCCGCAGCACCATCGTCATCGCCCACCGGCTTTCCACCATCGAGCGCGCCGACCGCATCGCCGTCCTCGAACGCGGCCGCGTCGTCGAAATCGGCACGCATGCCGAGCTGCTGGCGAAAGAGGGCAGCTACGCCCGGCTGTACCGGGTTCAATTCACGGAATCCGCCTTGTAGATGCGGGTCCTGTTCTTCGTGGAGCCGTTTCCGGTGCGGGGGGCGCCACTCGAATTCAGGTGGGTTGCCGAACAATGGCTCGGGCTGGGCGTGGAACTTTCCCGGCGCGGCATTACGCCGCTGTTCGCCGTTTCGGATGCGCTCAAGGGCGTATTGCCCCGATCCGGAGCACCGCTGTCGTGTCCGGCGGACCTCGGGGTGAGCTACCAGGCGCCCGACTCTCCGGCGCTCGTCGACCGAGACTGGGTTCGCCTGATGACCGAAGCAGACGATCCCGCCTGGCGTCCGTTCGTCGAAAAACTCCTGGAGCAGACGCGACCTGACGTCGTCGTCACCTGGACCATCAATGCGCCGCTGCGCGCCGCGACAGCGGCGCGCCGTCTCCTGCTGATGCATCAGGAGCTCGGCCTGATGCGCGCGCCCAATCCACAGAGCTACTTCGCCGACCCCAGGGGATTGAATGGCGCGTCCGCGCTATCCGAGGTGTGGCCGCAAGTGCGCGAACAGGCGCTCACCGTCGCGCAGGAGCGCGAACTGGATTGGCTGGCTTCGGACGCGCTTGCGCGCCCCGGGCAGGCGCGCGAGGCGAGCCTGCGATCGCTGGGACTCGCGCAGGACCGCCGGACGCTCGCCATTTTTCTCCAGGTTTCGCGTGATTCCAACGTGCTGATGTGGTCGCGCGTGGCGGGGAATGAGGGGCTGGTCAACCTCGTCCTCGACGCGACCCGGGGGTTGAATTTCCAGGTGGTGGTCAAGCCGCATCCGCGCGAGCCCGAGTTGCCGCGCGCTTGCGCCGCCGCGGGGATTCGCCCGCTGCCCCCGGGCACCAGCACCGAGACGGTATTCGACGTCGCCGACGCGGTCTGCACCGTCAACTCCTCGGTCGGCTTCGAGGCGCTCGCCCGCGGCAAGGTGGTCTACACCTTCGGCGACTCGCCCTACGCAGGCCGCGGCTGTACCCGCGACATGGGAGGCGGCGCAGAGGAGCTGCGCCGCGCACTGGCGCGCGAAACGTTCCTGCTCGATGCGGACGAGGAGCGCGCGCGCCGGCGGCTGGTCCATTTCATGGCGTTCCGCTACCTCGTCTCGCAAGCCGAGATGTTCGATGCGGACGCTTTTCTCAGCCGCGTGGCGCGCTGGCAGCGCCTGAAGGCGGCGGGAGAACCGCTCGCCGCCTGGTTCGATGCAGAGCCCGGCGGCGCCCGCCGGCGGGACTGGACCGCGGAACGCCAGCGCATCGACCTGGAGGAGCGGCTTGCGCAAACTGCGTTGGACCTGGACCTGCTGCGCCGTTCCACGCCGCAGAGATTCGCGGCGCAGGTCAAGCGCATCCCCGGCGTCCATGCCGGCTACCGGCTCGCCAGCAAGCTGTTCGGCCGCCGGAGTTAGCGCGCCAGGCGGCGGTATTCGCCGATGCCGCCGGCGGCCGGCCCGAAGTACGCCACTTTCCCTTCGCTGAGAACCAGCACGCGCCGGCAAAGCCGCTCTATCGCGGCCATGTCGTGGCTGGTGAAGACGACGGTGCCGCCGCCTCTTGCGATCTCCTGGATCTTGCTCTTGCACTTTTCCTGGAAGCCGGCGTCGCCTACCGCGAGGACCTCGTCCACCAGCATGATTTCGCACAACAGGTGCGACGCAACGGCAAACGCCAGCCGCATGAACATGCCGCTCGAGTAGTGCTTGACCGGGGTATCGATGAACTTGCCGACGCCGGAGAACTCGATGATGCCGGCCTCCTGCGAGCGGATTTCGGCGCTCGTCATGCCGATGATGGCGCCGTTGAGCAGGATGTTTTCCCGGCCGCTCAGGTCGGGATGGAATCCGGTGCCGACTTCGAGCAGCGCGCCGACGCGGCCCGCCATCTCCGCCTCGCCGGTGGAGGGCGTGGTGATGCGCGCCAGGATCTTGAGCAGCGTGCTCTTGCCCGAACCGTTGCTGCCGACCACGCCGAGCACTTCGCCCGGCTCGACGTCGAAGGAAACGTCCCGCAGCGCCCAAAGGTGCTCCGGCATGTTGCCGGTTGCCGGCGCCGGCCGCAGCATCCGCCAGAGGCGCTCGGACAGGGTTCGCCGGTGGCGCAGTTCGTTCACGGTATAGACCTTTCCCAGGCCGGAGACGCGAATCGCGGGCGCGCTCATACGACGTCCGCGAAGCGGCCTTCGTGCCGGCGGAAGAACCACAGGCCGCTCACGAGGAGCACCGCCGCCACGGCGCAGGAAATGGCCACCATGCTCGCCGCCGGCGGCTCGCCCCCGCCAAACGCCCAGCGGCTGGTCTGCACCGCCACCACGATCGGATTGAGCGCGTAGACCAGCTCGTATTTCGGCGGCAGCAGCGCCAGCGGATAGAACACCGGCGACAGGAACATCCAGATCTGCGTGAGGAACGGCAGCAGGTGGCCGACGTCGCGGTAGGGCACGTACAGGGCCCCCAGCCACAGGGCAAGGCCGAGCACCGTCACCGCCGCGAGCAGCATCGCCGGAATGAACGCCAATACGCCGGCCGTGGGGACGACGCCGTAGCCGAGCATGAAAGCGAGCATCAGGCCCAGCACGCAGAGCAGGTCGAAGAACGAGGCAGCGATGGCGGCGAGCAGCAGCAGGATGCGCGGGAAGTAGATCTTGGTGATCAGGTGGGCGTTGCCGACGACGCTGGAGGTGGCCTGCTGGAACGACTGCGCGACGAACTGCCACACCAGCAGGCCGCTCAGCACGAACACCGGATAAGGCTGGCCGCCGTCGGTCGGCATGTGGATCAGCAGGCCGAAGATCACCGTGAAGACGAAGGTGAGGAGCAGGGGCTGCAGCACGACCCAGCCGACGCCGATCACGGTCTGCTGGTAGCGCACCTTGAGCGTGCGCCAGACCAGCACCGCGAACAGGTGGCGGTAGCGCAGCAGCTCGGGAAAATCGACCAGTTCGTGCTCGTTGCTCGGGCGCGCGATGAATCCCTTCATGCCGCCACCGCCGTGATGGGAACCGACCAAGGCGCCTTGTAGTAGATGCCGCGCTTGAAGCAGGGCTCGCGGTGGAACGCGATGCGACCGAAGCCCGCGGCCTCCAGGTTGCGCCGCAGTCCGGCTTCTGAAAACAGGCGCAGCTCGAGCGTGCTGCCGGGCCCGCCGTGAAAGACCAGGTTGGTGTGCTCCTCGCGCCGGCCGTCGGCCGTCGTATTCACCAGCACGTAGGCGCCGCCGCGGTTCTCGATGACGTAGCGGTGCAGCCCGGGAAAGTGCTCGACGGTGTCGCCCTGCACCGCAAACGGCACCGTGAATACCAGCAGCCCGCCCGGCTTCAGGATCCGGCGCAGGTTGGCGAAGGCCCGGTCGACCGGCGGGTCGACGTGCTCGAACACATCCGAGCTGATGACGAAATCGTAGGCGCCGAGGTGTTCGCTTCCCGGGGACTGGATGTCGAGGCGCGGCTCCTGGTGATAGAAGGTGTTGCGGTAATCCAGGCGGCGCGCGAGCGGCGCGGCCAGCCGCGGCGCGTCGCTCATGCCGATGCCCTTCAGCGAGCGCGAAGCCGCGGGAAAATCCCGGATGGCGAGCGATTCGCCGAACAGGCCGGTGGACAGGTGGTGAACGAGGCTGCGAAACCGCATGTTCGAGTCGCAGGCGCCGCAGTGGGCCGCCTCGCGCTCCAGCCTGGCGAACGGAATCGCGCATTTCGCCGCGCAGACGTTGCATTCGAAGATCAGCGTCTCGGGCGCGAACGCATGGCGGTGGAGCAGGCCGATGACCGGCGCCGAGGGGCGCAGCCACCGGGCGAGACGCCGCTTGATCCGGGGAAGCAGGCTGACGAGGTACGATTCCACCAATTCGGGAGCTTACGTTGAGTCCGGCATTCTTGAAACAGATTCCTGGTTACCTGCCGCTGCGCAACGCGCTGCGACGGCTGTTTCGGGCCGGGCATTTCTATTCGCCGTATCCCGACGCCGCATTCGTCGAGCGCCACAAGGCGCGAATCTTCGACCGGCAGGCGACGAGCGTCCCGGGAATCGAACTGCGGGTGGCGGACCAGCTTGCCCTGCTCGAAACGCTTGCCGCGACCCGCGGCGAGATGCCCTTCAAGGACGACCGCAGCGCCGGCCTGCGCTACTACTTTCGCAATCCCGAATACTCGTACGCCGATGCGCTGGTCCTGTATTCGATGCTGCGGCACGTGCGTCCGCGCCGCGTGATCGAGATCGGCTCCGGGTTTTCTTCCGCGGTGATGCTCGATACGAATGACCTTTTCCTCGCGGGCAGGATCGCGCTGACCTTCATCGAGCCGTATCCGAGGAGGCTGTTCTCGTTGCTGCGCGACGCGGACCGCAAGCACTGCGAGATCATCGTGGACGCCGTGCAGAACGTGCCGCTGGAGCGGTTTGCGGCGCTCGAGGCCGGAGACCTCCTGTTCGTGGATTCGTCGCACGTGGCGAAAACCGGCAGCGACGTGGTGCACCTCTTCGGCGAGGTCCTGCCGCGGCTCGCGAAAGGCGTGCTGGTGCATTTCCACGACATCTTCTGGCCGTTCGAATATCCCGAGGAATGGATCCGCGAGGGCCGCGCGTGGAACGAGGCCTACGTGCTCCGGGCCTTCCTGCAATTCAACCCGACGTTCAGGATCGTGCTGTTCAACTCCTACCTCGGGCTGCATCACCGGGAGGCCGTGGAACGGCACCTTCCGCTCTTCCTGCAGAACACGGGAGGCAGCCTCTGGCTCGAGAAGACGGCCTAGCGGGATGGCTGCGGACGCTGCCGCACTATTTCCGCGCCAGCACGCTGCGCCTCGTCGCGCGCGACCTCTACTACAAGCTGCCGTTGCCGCGCCGCCTGAAGTGGGCGCTGCGCAATACGGTGATCCGGCTTCTCCGGCAGCGTCGATCGGGGGCGGGCGCGCTCGCTTTCGGCCCGTGGTCGGCGGCGCTGGCGGTGTCGCGGCGCGTGGAGACCGGGAGCGGCGAAGTCCAGGCGATCCTGCGCAACCCGGACCTGGTCGCCGGGCATGCGTTCGCGGAAACGGCGGCGCCGGTCGTCTCGATAGTCATCCCGGTCTACAACAAGATCGACTACACGGTCGCCTGCCTGCTGTCGCTCCTGTTCAACCGGCCGGCCATTGCCTTCGAAGTCATCGTGGTGGACGACGCTTCCACCGACGCGAGCGGCGCGCTGCTCGCACGCTGGCCCGGGCTGCGTCATGTGCGCAATCCGGAGAACCTCGGCTTCATCGGCTCGTGCAACCGCGGTGCGGAAGTGTCCCGGGGCCAGTTCGTGTGCTTCCTGAACAACGACACCAACGTGCTGCGCGGCTGGCTGGACGAGCTGCACGCCACCTTCGTCGACCTTCCCGCGGCGGGGCTGGTCGGCTCGAAGCTGGTGTATCCGAACGGGGAATTGCAGGAATCCGGCGGCATCGTCTGGCGCGACGCCTCCGCCTGGAACTACGGCAACAAGGATGACCCCGACCGGCCGCAGTCGAGCTACCTGCGCGACGTCGACTACGCCTCCGCGGCGAGCATCATGCTGCCCGTGAAAGTGTTCCGCGAGCTGGGCGGGTTCGACACGCACTACCGGCCGGCCTATTACGAGGATACGGACCTGGCTTTCCGCGTCCGCCGGCACGGCATGCGCGTCGTCGTGCAGCCCGCGTCCATGGTCATCCACTACGAAGGCGTGAGCTCGGGCAAGGAGACGACCAGCGGCGTCAAGCGCTACCAGGTCGTGAACCACGAGAAGTTCTACGCGCGCTGGAAGGAAGTGCTGCTGCAGCACCGGCGCAACGGCGTGGAGCCGGAAAAGGAGAAGGAGCGCGGCGTCTCCAAGCGCCTATTGATGGTGGACGCCGTGGTGCCCCAGCCCGACCGCGATGCCGGTTCGGTCGTCGCCGACCACTTCATCGGCATTTTCCAGGGCCTGGGCTACAAGGTCACGTTCGCGCCGGAAAACCTGCGCTACGACGTGAAATACACCGCACGGCTGCAGCGCCGCGGCGTGGAGTGCATTTACTATCCCTACGAGCACGACATTCGCGACTTCCTGCGGCGCCATGCGGGCGAGTTCGACCTGGTCTTTCTCGTGCGCCCGCATATCGCGGACTCGGTGCTGAAGACCGTGAGAAAAACCTGCCCCGGGGCGAAAGTCATCTACAACACCGCCGACCTTCACCACGTTCGCGAGCTGCGCCAGGCGGAAGTGGAGAACAACCCGGCCATCGCGCGCCGTGCCGCGCAGACCAAAAAAGTCGAGCTGCGCGTGATCGGCGGTGTCGACTGCACGATCGTGGTCAACCAGGCGGAGAAGGCGATCCTGGAGAAGGAGCTGCCGCGCGCCCGCCTGGAGGTCATCCAGCTGATCCTGGAGGAGCAGCCCGCGGGCCTGCCGTTCGCGGAGCGGCGCGGCCTGATTTTCATCGGCGGTTCGCTGCATCCGCCCAATGCCGACGCGGTGCGCCATTTCGTGCGCGACCTCCTGCCCGCGCTGCGCGCGGGGGGCTTCCGGGAGCCGATCCACATCATTGGCCAGCGCAGCGCCGAAGAAGCCAGCGAGCTGCAGGGCGACGGGGTGGAAGTCCTGGGGCTGGTCGAAGACATCGCGCCGCTGTTCCACCGGGCCCGCGGCATGGTGGTGCCGCTGCGCTACGGCGCCGGCATCAAGGGGAAGATCGGCACCGCGTTTACCTACGGCTTGCCGGTCGTATCGACGGCGGTCGGGGCCGAAGGCATGGACCTCGTGGCCGACCGTGACTTTCTGCACGCCGAGACCGCAGCGGACTGGGCGCGCCAGGTTCGCCGTCTC
>Ga0315912_10001321_pt1 | contig 31281 bp, 27 predicted proteins | sample VfabasoilMG_FD_204469 | JGI IMG/M metagenome (GOLD analysis project Ga0315912, IMG submission 204469) | Garden soil microbial communities collected in Santa Monica, California, United States - V. faba soil | ecosystem: Environmental > Terrestrial > Soil > Garden | place: USA: California...
GACGCTGCGCAGCTCCGGCGCGGCGAGCGCCTCGTTCTCGGCGGCGCCGGCCGGATCGAGGCGCAACAGGAATGCCTTGCGGTTGGGTGGTTCCGTCAAACCGCGAATCTCAGCCGTAGAGCGTGCCCGCGTTGATCACGGGTTGCGCTTCCGCTTCCGCGCAGAGCACGACCAGCAGGTTCGAGACCATCGCGGCGCGGCGTTCGGTGTCGAGCTCCACGACACCGCGTTCCGTGAGGTCCTGCAGCGCCATCTCCACCATGCTTACCGCGCCGAGCACGATCTGCTTGCGCGCGCCGATCACGGCCTCCGCCTGCTGGCGGCGCAGCATCGCGCCCGCGATCTCCGGCGCATAGGCGAGATGAGTAAGGCGTGCATCTTCGACGAGCAGGCCGGCCTTCGCGAACCGGTCCTGCAGCTCGCGCTTCAGCTTGCCGATGATCTCGTCGCCTCCTGCGCGCAGCGTCAGCGACTCGTCGGCTTCGTCAACGTGGTCGTACGAGTATTCGTTCGCGAGGTGGCGCAGCGCCGATTCTGCCTGGATGGGGACGTACTGCTCGAAGTTGTCGATGTCGAGCACCGCGCGCGCCGTATCGCTCACGCGCCAGACGATAGCGGCCGCGATCTCGATTGGATTGCCGCGCTTGTCGTTCACCTTCAGCTTCTCGCTGTTGAAGTTGCGCAGGCGCAGGGAAATCTTCTTCTTGTTGTAGAAGGGGTTGGCCCAGCGCAGGCCGGTCGAGTAGTCGGTGCCGCGATACGAGCCGAAGAGCATCACCAGCGTCGACTGGTTGGGCTGCAGGATATAGGTGCCCTTCACGATGAAGATGAATGCAGCGACGAGACCAATGATGATGAGCGGATTCGGCTCGCCGGGATCGATGGTTGCACTGACGTAGAACGGGATCGCGACCAGCGCCGCGACGGCGACACCGAGCGCGAGATAGCCGCTGAAACTCCTGAAATCGACTTCCTGGGTGCCTGTGCCCCGCGTATTCATTGTCATCTCCCGTTTGAACCAGCGAACGGGGTGATATTAGAGTGATATCACTTTGGAGCGCAAGGCCGATTTGACCTTTGCGTGGCGCGACGGCGCCTTTGCAGCTGGCAGATCGCTACCTGGAGGTTCGCCGAACTAGCGGGCGAGCGCGGCCGCCCCGAGATAGCCCGCCGTGACCGCGAGCAGACAGAGGACGACGGAGCCGAGCACGTATCCGGCCGCCATCCCCCAGGCGCCGCTTCTGGCGAGATTCAGCGTCTCGAGGCTGAAGGCCGAGAAGGTCGTGAACCCGCCGCAGAATCCGACCATCAGCAGCAGCCGCGCATTCTCGCTGAGCGCCCGGCCATCCGCCGGAATCGCGAAGGCGAGCGCGCCGATCGCGAGCGAGCCCGTGACGTTGACGAGCAGCGTGCTCCAGGGAAAACCCGTGCCGGGCCAGCGGAGCTCGATGCCGGAACTCGCGTAGCGCGCCACGCCACCGAGCGCGCTGCCGAGTGCTACCCAGAGATAACTCAACAGGCCGCCCCGCGCTGCGGATGCGCGTGCGGATCGGCAACGTCATCCGTGCACACGCCGCACTCGACTTCCACCGTGGCGTGCACGATGGCGAACTGCGCCGCCAGCCGCTGCTTGATCTCCCGCACCGCGCGCATCGGGTCGATGCCGGGCTCGATGTCGGCGTGCAGCGTGACCATCGGCCGCTCTTCGCTGATCGACCAGGCGTGCACGTGGTGGATGTCGACGACGTAGCCGATCGACTGACGCAGGTCGCTCCGTACGGTCTCGACGTCGAATCCCGGCGGCGCGCCCTCGAGCAGGATATGTCCCGCCTCGCTGACGACGCGCCAGGCCGAGCGCAGGATGATCAGCGCGACGAGGATCGAAAGCAGCGGATCGATCGGCATCCAGCCCGTCGTGAGAATCACGATCGAGGCGGCGACGGCGGCGACCGAGCCCAGCAGGTCCCCCGCGACGTGCAGGCTCGCGGCGCGGAGGTTCAGATTGCCGTGATCCCCGCCGGCGAGGATCCGGAAAGCGATCAGATTGACGACGAGACCGGCGAGCGCGACCCAGAGCATGAGCCCGCCGAGGACCTGAGTGGGCTCGCGCAGCCGCATCCCGGCCTCGACGACGATCCAGGCCGCGATCGCGAAGAGCGCGATGCCGTTGACGAAGGCGACGAGCACCGAGAACCGGTCGAAGCCGTAGGTCCGCCGCCAGTCGGCCGGCCGGCGCGCGAGCCGGAAGCCGAGCCAGGCGAGGGCGAGGCTCGCGAAATCCGCCAGCATGTGCCCCGCGTCGGCGAGGAGCGCGAGAGAGCCCGAGATCAGGCCGCCAGCAAGCTCGGCGATGAGGAATGCGCCCGTAAGCGCGGCGGCAACGGCGATCTTGGTTTCGCTGGCCGAGCGGGCATGGTGGTGGCCGCCGCCGTGATGATGATGGCCGCCGTGGTCGTGCCCACCGGCGTGGTGATGCCCCCCACCGTGGTCGTGGCCGCCGTGGCGGTGACCGTGACCCTCTTCGTGTGGGTGATCGTCTTTCATCGCAGCAACCTCGGCGAATTCTAGCGGCCGCCGGAATTGACCGCCAGGCAATCGCAACCGATCATTCGCCCCTCCCGGTCCTCCAGAAGTACAGCGTGCTCAAAGCGCGGCAGAAACTCGGCAAGTATCGCATCGAACGGCGGATCTCGAACGGCCCGATTGCAGCCGTCTACGAGGCGCGTGACACGATTCACGATCAGCCCGTCGCGCTCAAGATTCCGCACCCGGAGTCGATGTCGGAGTACTTCCTCGTCGACTTCAAGCGTGAGGCGCGCCTCGCGCACCGGCTCGAACATCCGAACATTCTCTCGATCCGCGACGCGTCCTATATCGACGATCATTTCGTGATCGCGATGCCGCTGGGCCAGGAGGCGCTGACCGAGCGCATGAAGCGCCGGATCTCGACCGAGACCGCGCTCTGCTTCATCGAGCAGATGGTCGCGGCCGTGGCGCATGCGCATCGCGCCAAGGTCATTCACTGCGACATCAAGCCCGACAACTTCGTCGTCTTCGACGGCAACCACATCCGGCTCACGGACTTCGGATTCTCGAAGGTGGCCGTGCGCACCCTCAAGGCCTCGGGCTCGGGCACGGTCGGCTACATCGCCCCGGAACAGGCCGTCGGCCGGCCGATGTTCCAGTCCGACGTCTTCTCGCTCGGCCTCCTTATTTATGAGCTCCTGACAGGCTACCTGCCCGAATGGCCCTACGACTGGCCGCAGCCGCATTTCGACCAGCTCAGGCGCAAGCTCAAGCCCGCGCTCGTCGAATGGCTCCGGCGCGCGATGGCCCAGCGGCCGGAGCACCGCTACAAGAACGCGGACGTCATGTACCGCGAGTTCAAGCGGCACGCGAACGGTAATGGCAAGAAGCGCAAGCAGCGCAGCCGGCGCAAGGACGACGATCCGCGCCTCTGGCAGGAGGTCCTGTTCAAGGAGTTCCAGCGCAAATACAAAAGCGAGCTCGAGACGAAGCACGAATGCCGGCATTGCGACGGCCCGATCGCAGAGACGATGCTCACCTGCCCCTGGTGCGGCACGAAGACGCAGCCGAAGCTGCAGAAGCTGTCCTTTCCGTCGCAGTGCCCGCGCTGCCATCGCGGCGCGAAGCTCGACTGGCATTACTGCGCCTGGTGCTACGGCCCCGGTTTTGCCGTCACCACGAACCGGAGCTATGGCGACGAGCGCTACGCCGCGCGCTGCAGCCACTCCGATTGCCGCGGCGAGTTGATGCCGTACATGCGCTATTGCCCGTGGTGCCGGCGCAAGGTCGAGCGCAGATGGAAGCTCGAAGGGAGCAAGGAACACTGCCACTCCTGCGGCTGGGGCGTCGACCGCAATTACTGGCATCACTGCCCGTGGTGCGCGAAGGCGCTCGAGACATGAACCGCAAGGCAGGGCAGGCGAGCCTGTTCTTCGGCGACGAGGAGTCGAGCGATCTGGTATTCGCGGGCGGTCAGATCGCCGTGCGCAGCCTCCGCGGTCCTGAGAAATCCGGGCCGAACGAGGACGCCTCGGCCGTAATACCGGTCGGCGACGACGCGCTCGTGCTCGCCGTCGCCGACGGCGTCGGCGGCGCTCCGAGCGGCTGCGAAGCCTCGTCGACGGCGATCGAGACCCTGCAGCGGGCGCTCGCCGCGCGCACGGACGGCGAGCCGCTGCGCGACGCGATCCTGGACGCGATCGAGAAAGCCAATGTCCGGATTCTCGAGACCGGGAAGCGTTCAGCGACGACCATCGTCGTCGCCGAGATCTCGGGCCAACAGCTCCGCTGCTACCACGTTGGCGACTCGGAGCTCATCGTCTGCGGCCAGCGCGGGCGTATCAAGCAACGCATCATTCCGCATTCGCCGACGGGCTTCGCCGTCGAAGCCGGCCTGCTCGACGAGCAGGAGGCCGTGCAGCACGAGCAGCGGCACATCATCTTCAATGTGATCGGTGCGCCCGACATGCGCGTCGAGGTCTCGACAGCGATATCGCTCGCTCGCTTCGACACCGTGCTGCTGACGAGCGACGGCGTGCTCGACAATCTCTATATCGACGAGATCGTCGAGATCATCCGCATGGGACCGCTGGCGCGTGCCGCCGACAAGCTGCTCCACGCAACGCGCGCGCGCATGGAAAAACAGAAGGGAACGGAGCCTTCGAAGCCCGACGACGTGACGATCGTCCTTTACCGGCGGCACCGGCCGGGAAGTCTCTAGCCCGTTTCCTTTGTCGCCGAGCCCGAGTGGGTCTTCGGCGAGTGCTTCGCGACTTCGTCGGCATAGGCCGTCGACAGCTCGTCGAGGAAGGCCTGCGGCATCTCGTCGGCGGCGCGGTTCGCGAGGATCGAGTAGACGTCCTTGTAGAGATCCCAGTACTTGAACTTGTTCGCGGCGTTCAGCAACGCGCCGCCGATGCCGCCGCCCGCGCGGTTTTCGATCTGCGCGGGCTCGAGCCGATTGAGGTACTCGTCGAGCGCGCGGCGCGTCGCCGCGAGCAGGGCGCGCTGGTGATGCTTGAGATCGGCGTAGGCATTGCGAACCGATTCGACCGGGCTTTGATACTGCTCCGATTCCTCGCCGAAGAGCTTCGCAAAGCCTTCCTCGACATTGGCGGCGAACTTGAGCCGGTTGTTGTCGAGCTTCTGGATCGTCGTGTTCGACTGCTTGAGCTGCGCCTTCTGGATCGCGCGCAGATGCAGGCCGTCGATGACGCCGACAATGAGCTCGCGGGTAACCTGGCCGAGCTGGGCCATGAACTGCTCGGCCTGGCGCGGATTCATCGCGGGCGCGTCGATGCCGGCGCCCTTGAAGAAGGCGTCGAGCGGATTGCGCGATGGAGTCGGGTCGGTCGCTCCGACGAGTCCCGGCTTCCGGATCGGCGTCGGCGCGGCCGGCGAGACCTTCGACGGCGCTGCTTTCGGCGGCGCAGATTGGACGGCAGCAGGTTTCGGCGCTGCGGCTCTCGGGGCAGCCGGCATTGCGGGCGCGGGTTTCGGGATTGGCGGTTTCGAAGCAGCCGGAGCGGACGCTGGCCGAGGCGGGGCAGAGGGCCTGGCAACGGCGGGTTGCGCAGGTGCCGGCTTGGGCGCCGAGACCTTCGCGGCTTCCGGTTTCGCCGGCACCGGTTTGGGGGCCGCCGACTTCGGCGCGGGCTGCTCCTCGACGAGCTTCAGTGAACCGCTCGAGTCGCCGGTCCGGTATTTCTCGTAGAGCGGCTTCAGGTCGTTGGCGTCGTCGTCTTCGAAGGTAAAGTCGAACCCGACGCCTGTGATCGTCTGCGCGTCGATGAGGTCCAGACCCGTCGGGTCCGGCGCCTCGACGCGCTGCTTGCGGTCGACAGGATCGACGTGTCCGGTGTCGAGCAGCGTTTCGCGAGTGTCGTCGACGCTCACGATCGAGACCTGCATCATGTACTCACCGATGCGGATCTTGTCTCCCGAGAAAAGCCGCTGCGGCTTGCCATGACCGACGGGCTGCTCGGCACCGTTGACGTAGACGCCGTTCTTCGACGTGTCGACGATGTAGTAGCAGCCCGAACGGAAGTCGATGCTCGCGTGCTTGCTCGAGAGGAAGCGCTGGCCGTCGGGCAGGCTCCAGTCGGCTTCGAGCGAGCGTCCGATCGTGCCGCCGGCCTGGCCGAAAGTCTTGTCGGCGATCTCGCCGAGCGCCTTGCGGTTCTCGCTGATGATTTTGAGGGTGAGACTCATTGTTCAATGAGTATAGCCAGCGCGAAAGACGCTCATTTGTCCGGGCGCGAATACTGTGAATCCGATCACAGTGAGACCCCGTCATCCGTGCCTGTGCTAAAGTGCGGACATGCCGAAAGCCCGCATCTACAAGGTCCTCTTCGTCAATCAGGGCAAGGTCTACGAGGTTTACGCGAAGAGCGTCAATCACGGCGCCTTGTTCGGTTTCATCGAGGTCGAGGGACTCGTTTTCGGGCAGCGTTCGAGCGTCGTCGTCGACCCGTCCGAAGAGAAGGTGCGGACGGAGTTCGAAGGCGTCGGCAGGACCTACCTGCCGCTGCACTCGATCCTGCGCATCGACGAGGTTGCGAGGCAGGGCACGAGCAAGATCACGACCGCCGAAGGCGGCAACGTGGCGCAGTTCCCGGTGCCGATGTATGCGCCACCGGGCGGTAAGGGAGGCAGAGGCGGCTCCGGGGATCAGTAATAGAGAGCGGGGTTGCGGTTGAGCTTGCGCTTCTGCGCGCTCGCGAGTGGTAGTCGCGGAAACGCGCTGCTCGTCGAGCACGACGAGACTCTGATCATGATCGATTGCGGACTGCCGCTCAGCGAGCTTACGGCGCGGCTCGCCGCGGTCGGTCGCGCGGTCGACGATATCGATGCCGTCCTTGTCACCCACGAGCATGGCGATCACTGCCGCGGTATCGGCCCGCTCCGCCGCCGCCGCGCGATTCCCCTCTGGACCACGCATGGCACTGCGTCGGAGATCGACGAGATCAATGATTTCGCGAGCGTACAGCACGACCGAGAATTCGCGATCGGCTCGATCGGTATCCGCCCCTTCGCCGTGCCACACGATGCTCGCGAGCCTTGCCAGTTTGTCTTCAGCGCCTCCGGCCGGCGGCTCGGCGTGCTGAGCGACGTCGGTCATGCGACGCCCGTGGTCCGCAGCGCGCTCTCCGGCTGCGACGCGCTCGCGCTCGAGTTCAACCACGACGCGGCGATGCTCGAGTCGGGCAGTTATCCGCCGTCCGTCAAGGCGCGCGTCGGCTCGCGCTTCGGGCACTTGAGCAACGCCCAGGCGGTGGAGCTCCTGGGTGGGCTCGTGCACGGCGGGCTCCAGTGGGTCATGGCCCTGCATCTCTCGGAGCGCAACAACTCGCCGGGACACGTGCGCGAGGCTGCGGCCCCGGTCATCGACGGCGTCGAATTCATGCTCGCGCGACAGGACGAGCCATCGCGCTGGCTCGAGGTCGCCTGATGCTCTGCCTGCCCGGACCTGCCGCGGAGACGGCCTTCCGACTCGAAAAGCTCGCCGCCGAGATCGGCCGGGTCGTGCCGGGCATCCGCGGAGTCACGGCGCGCTTCGAGCATTACGTGCACGGCGCGGAAGGCCTGAGCGCGGCACAGAACGCCGTGCTCGAGGCATTGCTCGACTATGGCGCACCGGCGGAATCCGGAAGCGGCGAGGCGATCCACGTCGTGCCGCGGCTCGGCACGATCTCGCCCTGGGCATCGAAGGCCACGGATATCGCGCGGATTTCAGGATTGAATGTCGCGCGCATCGAGCGCGGCCGGGCGTATCGCCTCGACAGCGCGCGACCGCTCACAGCAGCCGAGCTCGCGAGCGTGCTGCCGCTGCTGCACGATCGCATGACCGAGACCGCGCTGACGCGGGCGCCGACCGAGGCCGAGCTGTTCGCGTCGCACGTGCCGCGTCCTGCCGCCTGGATCGATCTCCTCGCGCGCGGGATCGACGCCATCGTCGCCGCGAACCGCGACCTCGGTCTCGCCTTGTCCGACGACGAGATCGAATATCTCGCGACGCAGTTCAAGGTGCTCGGCCGAAACCCCAGCGACGTCGAGCTCATGATGTTCGCGCAGGCCAATTCCGAACACTGCCGGCACAAGGTCTTCAATGCGAGCTGGGTCATCGACGGCAAGCCCGCCGAGCGAAGCCTCTTCGCGATGATCCGCCATACGCACGCGAAGGCGCCGGACGGCGTGCTCTCGGCCTATGCCGACAACGCGGCGGTCGTCGCAGGCGCGCAGGCGGCCTGGTTCTATCCGGCGCCGAACCTAGGCACCGGCTCTGGTGCCGGCACCGGTTCCGGTGCTTACGGCTACGTCGAGGAGCCCGCGCATCTCGTCATGAAGGTCGAGACGCACAATCACCCAACGGCGATCTCGCCGCATCCGGGCGCGTCGACGGGCTCCGGCGGCGAGATCCGCGACGAGGGCGCAACGGGACGCGGTGCGAAACCCAAGGCGGGGCTTACAGGCTTCACGGTGTCGCATCTCGAGCTGCCCGGCTGGCCGCAGCCCTGGGAGATGGGTCTACCCGGCAAGCCGGGGCGCATCGCCTCGCCGCTCGAGATCATGCTGCAGGGCCCGATCGGTGCCGCGAGCTTCAATAATGAGTTCGGCCGTCCGTCACTGGCCGGCTACTTCCGCAGCTGCCTGCTCGAGGACGGCGGCATCTGGCGCGGCTATCACAAGCCGATCATGCTCGCGGGCGGCATCGGCAACATCCGCGCGGCGCAGGTCAGGAAGGAAAAGCCGGGCGCGGGCGCGAAGCTCGTCGTGCTCGGCGGTCCGGCCATGCTGATCGGCCTCGGCGGCGGCGCGGCCTCGTCGCAGGGTTCCGGCAGCGGCCAGGAGACGCTCGACTACGCTTCGGTGCAGCGTGGCAACCCCGAGATGCAGCGGCGCGCGCAGGAAGTCATCGACGCCTGCTGGGCGCAGGGCGAGTCGAACCCGATCGCCGCGATTCACGACATCGGCGCCGGCGGGCTTTCCAATGCCGTGCCCGAAATCGTCGATCACAGCGGCTGCGGCGCCGTCATCGAGCTCCGCGAAGTGCCGAACGACGAGCCGGGCATGAGCCCGATGGAGCTCTGGTGCAACGAATCGCAGGAGCGCTACATGCTCTCGATCGAGCCGGAGCGGCTCGACGCCTTCCTGGGGCTTTGCGCTCGCGAACGCTGCCCGGTCGCGGTCATCGGCGAGCTCACGGCCGATCGGCGGCTCGTCATCCATGACCGGCAGTTCGGCAACACGCCGGTCGACATGCCGATGGACGTGCTGCTGGGCAAGCCGCCGAAGATGACGCGGACAGCGACGCGCAAGACTTACGGCGAAGCCGGCGCTAGCGCTAGCGCTGGCACTGGCACTGGCACTGGCGCCGGCATGGCGACGAATCCCGCCGTCCTGCCGCGCCTCGACGATCTCGCGCCGGCGCTCGAGTCCGTGCTGCGCTTCCCCGCCGTCGCCGACAAGTCTTTTCTCATTCACATCGGCGATCGCACGGTTGGCGGGCTCACGGTCCGCGACCAGCTCGTCGGCCCCTGGCAAGTGCCGGTCAGCGATGTCGCCGTCACGGCCGCCGGCTATCGGGGCTATACCGGCGAAGCGATGGCCGTCGGCGAGCGCACTCCCGTCGCGATCCGGCACGGACCGGCATCGGCCCGGCTCGCCGTCGCCGAGGCCGTCACCAATATTCTTGCGGCCGACGTCGCCGCGCTCGGCGACATCCGGCTCTCGGCGAACTGGATGGCCGCGGCCGGCTTCGGCAACGACGACGCTGATCTTTACGCGATGGTGCAAGCCGTCGGCATGGAATTCTGCCCTGCGCTCGGCCTCGCGATCCCCGTCGGCAAGGATTCGCTGTCGATGCAGACGCGCTGGGAGGAGCAAGGCCGGGCGAAGGCCGTGACCGCACCCGTCTCGCTCATTGTCTCCGCGTTCGCACCGGTCGCCGACGTGCGGCGAACGCTGACTCCCGAGCTCGATCGCGAGACCCCGAGCGCTCTGGTCTTCGTCGACCTGGCCTCCGGCAGGCAGCGCCTCGGCGGCTCATGCCTTGCGCAGACGCAAGGAGTTTTCGGCGGCGCGCCCGCCGACGTCGAGGATCCCGCATTACTCCGCCGATTCTTCGCGGCGCAGCGCAAGCTGCGCGATTTCGGCCTCGTGCTCGCCTATCACGACCGGTCCGATGGCGGGCTCATCGTCACCCTGCTCGAGATGGCCTTCGCGTCGCGCCTTGGGCTCGAGATCGAGATTCCGTTTTCGGTCGAGGACGAGATTGCCTGGCTATTCAACGAGGAGCACGGCGCCGTGCTCCAGATTCCCGCGTCGGAGCTCGGACGCGCGCGCAACATTCTCGAGCACCATCAGGTTCCCTACGCCGCCATCGGCCGACCTCAGGCGGGCGGCGATATCGCGATCCGCAGCCGCGGCCGCGAGATCTTCCGCCGCCCACGCGCCGCGCTCCATGCCGTCTGGTCGGAGCTGACGTATCGCATGCAGTCGCTGCGCGACGACCCCGACTGCGCGCGCGAGGCCTATGCGGCGGTCTGCGACGACGACGACCCCGGTCTCAACGCCCGGATCAGCTTCGCGCTGCCGACGCCCGTGCGGCGCCCCGGCGGGCGCGGCCGTCCGCCCGTCGCGATCCTGCGCGAGCAAGGCGTGAACGGTCAGCGCGAGATGGCGGCTGCTCTGGATAGGGCGGGGTTCACGGCGCACGACGTGCACATGAGCGATCTCGTTCAAGGCCGCGCCGATCTCTCGGCGTTCCGCGGCATCGTCGCCTGCGGCGGCTTCTCCTACGGCGACGTGCTCGGTTCGGGCGCGGGCTGGGCGAAGAGCATTCTCTACACCGAGCGCTTGCGGCGGATGTTTACCGGGTTCTTCGAGCGCGACGACAGCTTCGCGCTCGGCGTCTGCAACGGCTGCCAGATGCTGGCGGCGCTCAAGGAGCTGATTCCCGGAGCCGCCGCCTGGCCGCGCTTCGTCCGCAATCGTTCGGATCAATTCGAGGCGCGCCTGGCGCTCGTCGAGATCGAGTCCGGCCCGTCAATCCTGCTCAAGGGCATGGCGGGCTCGCGGCTCCCCGTCGTCGTCTCGCATGGCGAAGGTCGCGCAAGCTTCGCGAGCGCGGACGACGCCGCGAGCGCCGACCCCGCGCTCGTGGCCCTACGGTTCGTGGATAACCACGGCCGAGTCGCCGAGAGCTATCCCGCGAACCCGAACGGCTCGCCGCACGGCATCGCGGGGCTCGCGAGCGAGGATGGCCGGGTCACGATCCTGATGCCGCATCCCGAGCGTGTTTTCCGCAGCCTGCAGTGCTCCTGGCATCCGGCCGACTGGGGCGAGTGCTCACCCTGGCAGCAACTCTTCGACAACGCGCGCCTCTGGGTCGACTGAGCCGCTGACCCGATTCGAGATCCAGTCGCTCGCCCGCAACGCGGAGCGTCAGTTCTGTCGCCCGGCGCCGACAGCCGCGTACGGCCGGGCGCGTCGGATTCCGGCATGCCGCTCCAGACCCTGTCCGCAGTTCGCGACACCGGTCGTCGCAGAGCAGCGCGGCAACCAGAAAAAGCATAGTTCTTACAAAGCGTTAGAAAGACAGTTCCGGCTGGCACGGAAACTGCTTTCAGAAGCCGAGAGCGCCCCGTCGGAGCTTACTGAGACTTGGCTCATAGCGGCCCGGTCCGCCAGACCATAAGGTTGCTGGATCGACGGGGGCTTATGTCTCACACCGTCGACGGGGCTTCAATTCGATGCGGGTAATCGGACGGCAATTGGCAGTGGCGCTGCTCGCGGCAGCTACCCTCGTTTCTGCAGTGGCTGCGGACCTGGCCGGGACCGCCGCGCCGGATTTCGTGCTCAAGGGCGTCAACGGCCGCAACTTCAGACTCTCCGAATATCGCGGCCAGGTCGTGCTGCTCAGCTTCGGCGCGAGCTGGTGCGGCGACTGCCGTGCGCAGCTCGAGGAGCTCGGAACGCTCTATGACCGTTACGCCGGCGCCGGGCTCGAAATGCTCGCGATCAGTCTCGATCGCGACTTCGACGACGTCGCCGACACGGCCGAGCAGCTCGACACCGGATTCCCGACCTTGCACGACGCGGGTGGCGCGATCGGCGAACTCTATCAGGTCAATCGCATGCCGTACGTCGTCCTCATCGACCAGGGCGGCATCGTTCGCGACGAATTCACGGGTTTCAGTAAGGGGGAGGGCAGTCGCTATGTCGACGAGGCCCGCACCCTGCTGGCGGAGTAGGAAAATGCGCAAGCTTGAATGGGGTTTGGTAGCGGCACTTCTCTGTCTTCCGGCGGCCGCGCAGGATGCTACGCCCGCGTTTACCGCGGCGGCGGCCGACACTTCGGCGCGCACGCTCGACGAGGAAGTGCAGGACCTCAAGCAGCTTGCGGTCGATCTCAATCGCGATCTCTTCCTGCTCGAGGAGGAACTCCTGTTCCCGGCGAGCACGCAGGTCGCGATATTCGTCTCCATGGACGTTGGCGAGTTCTTTGCTCTCGACTCGGTCGAGATCAAGCTCGATGACAAGGACGTCACCAACTACCTCTACACCGAGCGCGAGGTCGATGCCCTGCATCGCGGCGGTGTGCAGCGCGTCTACGTCGGCAACATCCGCGCCGGCGAGCACGAGCTCGTCGCCTTCTTCACGGGCGAGGGCACCTACGAGCGCGACTATCGTCGGGGCGCGACGATCACCTTCGAGAAGGGCATTGGGCCGAAATTCATCGAGCTCACGATCTCCGACGAGGAGGACAAGCTCCAGCCCGTGTTCCTGGTCCGGGAGTGGGAGTGACGGATGCGGCGGATCCTCTGCGTACTGGCCGCACTGGCCCCGGCGCTGGCCGGCGCGGATGACCCGCCCGAGCGGACCGTCCGGGATCTCGCCTATGGCGAGGTTCTGTTCGAGTATTTCCAGGACGATCACCTCGCCGCGCTGACGCGGCTTCTCGCCGGGCTCGAGCGCAACGAGCTGCCGAACCACGCGCGCGACGCCGATCTCATGCTCGGCGCGCTCTATCTTTCCTACGGCCAGCACCGGATCGCGGGCGAAGTCTTCGAACAGGTGCTCGCCGACTCGGTCAATCCCGAGCTCCACGACCGCGCCTGGTTCTTCCTCGCCAAGATCTGGTATCAGCGCGGCTACCTCGAGGAGGCCAGCGCCGCGCTTGCTCGCATCCAGGGCGCCCTGCCCGAAGAGTTCGAGCCCGAGCGCGTGATGCTGCAGGCCGAGGTGCTCATGGCCGAGGAGCGGTTCGCCGAGGCGCTCGCCGTGCTCGAGGCCTGGGACGATCCGGATCCCGAATGGCTCGGCTATATGCAATACAACGTCGGCGTGGCGCTCGTCCGGCTCGGCGACGTGGCGGGCGGCGCCCGCGTGCTCGGCGACGTCGGGCAGATGACGATCGACGAGACGACGACCGAGACGATGCTCGCGCTTCGCGACAAGGCCAACGTCGCGCTGGGATATGCCTGGCTCCAGTCCGGTCAGCCGATCGAGGCCAAGCCCGCATTGCAGCGCGTGCGCCTCACCGGCCCGTATTCGAACAAGGCCCTGCTCGGCGTCGGCTGGGCCGATGCCGAACAGAACGATTTCCGCGCCGCGCTCGCGCCCTGGGTCGAGCTCGGCGATCGAGACCTGCTCGACTCGGCCGTGCAGGAGTCGCTGCTGGCCGTCCCTTATGCCTTTGCACAACTCGAGGCCGACGGCCAGGCCGCCGATCACTATCAGAGCGCCATCGACGCATTCACGGCGGAGATCGCCCGCATCGACGGCGCGGTCGCGTCGGTCCAGGCAGGCACGCTGCTCGGCGACTGGCTCGCCTCGCGCGACACGACGGGCTCGGGCTGGTACTTCGATCTCGGCGCCATCCCCGAGACGACAGAGAGTCGCTATCTCGTCGAGCTCATGGCGAGCAACAGCTTCCAGGAAGGCGTCAAGAATTATCGCGACCTCATTGCCATGAGCCGCAACCTCGACGACTGGGAGCAGAGCCTCGTTGCCTTCGACGATATCCTCGCGACTCGCCAGGCGGCTTACGCCGAAAAGGCGCCCGAGATCGCGGCGAGCCTCGAGTCGATCGATCTCGAGGCGATCGAGCGGCAGCGCGTCGAGCTCGAGTCGCGGCTGCTCGCGATCGAGCAGACCGAGGATGTCGTCGCACTCGGAACGCCCGATCAGCAGCGCATGTGGCGCGAGCTCGAAGCGATGGGCCCCGAGGTCGCGCGGCTCGAGGGCGATCCGGACGCGGTCGAGATCGTGGAAAAGCACCGTTTTTTCGTGGGGCTCTTGCTCTGGGACTTGCAGCGGGACTATCGAGCACGGCTCTGGAGCGAACAGCGCAGCCTCCGCGAGCTCGATCTCGCGCTCAAGGAAGCGCGGCGTCGCCAGCATGACGTGAGCGAAGGCGTGCAGGGCTGGGACGAGGAATTCGCTTCCCTGAGCGCGCGCATCGGAGCGCTCAGGCCGCGGGTCGCCGAGCTCAAGGCAGCCACTGACAGCGCACTCGCGGGCCAGCGCGGTCAGCTGGAATCGGTTGCCGTCGCGGTGCTGAACGCCCAGCGCGACCGGCTCGGCACCTACATGGTTCAGGCACAGTTCTCGCTCGCCTCGATTTACGATCGCGCTGCGGCGCGGGCCGGCGGCGGCAGCAGCGCGCCCGTCCTGGCAGAGGACGGGCCGTGAGCGGCGGGTTCTGGCTCGGCCTCATCGTCGTCGCGCTCGGCGCGATCTGGCCTTTTGGCCGCAACAAGGACGATGCCGAGCAGCCCGAGACGATCCAGGAAGTCGAGGCGCGAGTGGTCGTCGTCGACACGACCGCGACGATCGATTCGAGCGAGCTCAAGGCGATGGAGAGCTACCGCGAGTTTCTCGATCTGGCCTCGAGCGATCCGGTGCTGCAGGCTGAAGCCATGAGGCGGCTCGCAGACCTGCAGCTCGAATCGGGCGAGGTCGACGCACTGCCTCCAGGAGATGCCGCGCTCGCCGGCGGGATCCAGGGGACGATCGACCTCTACGAGCAGCTGCTGACGTCCTATTCCGACTACGCGCAGAGCGATCTCGTCCTCTACCAGCTCTCGCGCGCCTATGAGGCCGTGGGCGACACCGCCGCGGCTCTCGCGACGCTGGACCGGCTCGTCAGCGAGTATCCCGCCACGGAGCACTGGACCGAAGCGCAGTTTCGGCGCGGCGAGACGCTGTTCGTCGACCAGCGCTACGAGGAGGCCGAGGCCGCTTATGCGCACGTGGTCGAGCGGGGGCCCGACTCGGCTTTCATCGAACAGGCGCTCTACAAGCTCGGCTGGAGCCGCTTCAAGCAGCTTGAATATGCGAACGGACTCGAGCCCTTCTTCGGCCTGCTCGATCGCCAGCTCGGTGCCAACGGCGGCGAACCCGCGCGCGCCTACGAGGCCATGGGGCGCGCCGATCAGGAGCTCGTGGACGATACCTTGCGCGTCGTCGCCATCAGTTTCTCCTACCTCGATGGCGCCGAATCGATCGGCGACTATCTCCGCGACAACGGCAATCGGCCGTATGCCTACGTCGTTTATACGGGCCTCGGCGATCTGTATATCGAGCAGGAGCGTTTCCAGGACGCGGCCGACGCCTATTTCGCCTTCGTCGAACGCGAGCCCGCTCACTCGATGGCGCCGCTGATGCAGGTCGAGGTCATCGAAGCCTACAAGCAGGGAGGCTTCGCCGATCTCGTTCTCGAGGCCAAGCGCGACTTCGTCGAGCGCTATGCGGCCGGCACCGAATACTGGGCGACGCGCAGCTTCGACGAGGAGCCCGAGGTTGCGGCGCACCTGAAGAGCAATATCACGGATCTCGCGGCCTACCATCACGCGGAAGCGCAGCGCGACGGCAACCGCCGCGAGTACGCCGAGGCTGCGCGCTGGTATCGGACCTGGCTCGACTCTTTCCCGACGGACGAAGGCGCGGCGCAGACCAATTTCCTGCTGGCCGAGGTGCTCTTCGAGAGCGGCGATTTCGAAATGGCCGCTCGCGAATATGAGCGAACCGCCTATGGTTATCTCTTCCACCCGGCGAGCGCCGAGGCGGGATTCGCGGCGCTGCTCGCCTACGCCGAGCACGAGAAGAGCCTGACTGTCCTGGCGGGCGCCGACGCCGCTGTCGAGAGGGCGCTCTGGCATCGTCAGGGCATCGACAGCGCGCTCCGTTTCAGCCGAACCTATCCCGAGCATCCGGAGGCGCCGGCCGTGCGCACGGACGCCGCCGAAAAGCTGTTCGCCCTCAATGAGTTCGCCAATGCGCGGGATGTCGCCGCGGAAGCCCTGCTGACGCCGATGACGCCCGAGCTCGAGCGCACGGCCTGGACGGTCGTCGCGCATTCGGAGTTCGACCTTGCGAATTACGCCGCGGCGGAATCGGCCTATCTCAGCCTCCGGGGCTATATGGGCCCGGGCGATCTGGAGAGAAACGACATCGACGAGCGCATCGCTTCGTCGATCTACCGCCAGGGCGAGCAGGCGCAGGCGCTGGGCCTGACCGACGCGGCCGTCGACCACTATCTGCGCGTCGGCGTCGCCGTGCCGGGTTCGGCGATCCGCGCCACCGCCGAGTACGACGCGGCGGCCGCGCTGATCCAGGCCGGCCAATGGCAGCGCGCGGCACCCGTTCTCGAGAGCTTCCGTGCGACGTTCCCGGACCACGAGCTCGCGGCCTCCGCCACGGCAAGCCTCGCCGTCGCCTACTCCGAGACGGGACAGGATCTGCGCGCGGCACGCGAGTTCGAGCAGATCGCGAGCACCGGAGAGAGTCTGGCGATTCGCCAGGAGGCGCTATGGAGCGCCGGCGAGCTCTATCAGTCGGGCGGCGATGCGGCGGCCACCGCCGCGGTGCTCGAGCGCTACGTCAGCGAATATCCCGATCCCTTCGCGCAGGCGATCGAGGCGCGGCACCAGCTGGCGGAGCTCGCTCTCGGCCGCGGCGACGAGACCGCGCGCTTCCGCTGGCTTGAGGACCTTGTCGCCGCTGATGCAACAGCGGGCGCCGAGCGCACCGACCGCAGCCTCTATCTCGCGGCCCATGCCCAGCTCGAGCTCGCGGAACCGTCGCGACGCTCCTTCGAAGTATCCACGCTCGTCGCGCCGCTCGAGCAGAGTTTGCGGCGGAAGCGCGAACGCATGGAGGTCGCGCTCGCTGCCTACACGCGGGCCGCCGGTTACGGCGTGCCCGAGGTCACGACGGCCGCGACCTTCTATCTGGCGGAGATCTATCACGACCTGAGCCGCGACCTGTTCGCGTCCGAGCGCCCGCCGGAGTTGAGCGCGCTCGAGCTCGATCAGTACGAGATCCTGCTCGAAGAGCAGGCCTTCCCGTTCGAGGAGGAGGCGATCGAGCTGCACGAGGTCAACGCGGCGCGGACGGCTGAAGGGATTTATGACGAGTGGGTGGCCCTGAGCCTCACGGAGCTCGCGGAGCTCATGCCGGGCCGCTATGCGAAGCATGAAAAAGGAGAGCGTCTTGTCACTGCGATCTGGTAATGCTCGTCTGCTCGCGCTCGCGACACTGCTCGCGACACTGCTCGCGACGCTCGCGGCTTGCGGCACGTCGGCGCCGCGGCCGGAGCGCTCGCGCAACGACGAGACCAGGGTGAGTTTGCCCGCTGGCGGCGGTGCCGTGGCGGAACTCGAGGGAACACCCCTGCCGCCCGTCGAAGTGCCCGAGCGGGCCGCCACCCTGCATTCGCGGGCGCTTGCCGCGATGGAGTCGGGGGACTGGATCGCGGCTGAGGTCGAGCTCGAGCAGCTGATCGCGGAGTTTCCCGCTTTCCCCGGCCCCTATGTCAACCTTGCGATTGTGTTCCGTCAGGGCGCACGCGCCGCCGAAGCCGAGAGCGCGCTCGAGCAGGCGCTAAAGCTCGTGCCGAGTCATCCGGCGGCCAATAACGAGCTCGGCATGCTGGCGCGCCAGCGCGGCGAGTTTTCCGAGGCCGAAGCGGCTTATCGCCGCGCGCTCGAATCCGATCCGTCCTATGCGTTGGCACACTACAACCTCGGCGTGCTGCTCGATCTTTACCTCAGGCGCGAAGCCGAGGCGCTCGAGCAATACGAGGCCTACCAGGCGCTCGTGCCGGCGCCCGACGAGGAAGTCGGCCGCTGGGTTGTCGATCTTCGGCGCCGTCTCGGCATCGCCGGCGAAACGGCACGTGTCGCACGGGAGGTCGGGCCATGAAGCGGGCGTCAGCCATCCTGTTCTCGCTGCTCGTGCTGCCGGCTTTCGCGCAGGATGACGCGCGGACGGCCGTCGGGCCCGGCAATGCGGCAGCCACAGCCGAACCGGCTGCAGCCGTGCCCGCTGCGGGTGCCGACGCACCGGCAGCGCCCAGGGACGAGGCAGCCGCGGTCGCGGCGCTCGAACCGGCGGTCAACACCAGCCGCAGCGCGGGTCCCGGGGTCATCGATCGTCTCGATCTGGGAACCACGTCAATTACTGGAAATCAGGAATTGCCTAAGGTGCTTTACATCGTCCCGTGGAAGCGATCCGATCTCGGCGATCTGATAGGCCGTCCGGTCAACACGCTGCTGGACGAAGTGTTGGCGCCGGTCGACCCAGACGTTTTCGAGAGACATCTTTCATACTACGAGACCCTGCACGGGGAAACCCAAGAGGAGTAATGCCATGGAGACCTATTCGGCCGTAGTCAAATTCTTCCAGGAAGGCGGCCTGTTCATGTACCCGATCGTGATCGTGCTCGCGCTTGGTCTCGCGGTCGCCGTCGAGCGCTGGGTCTACCTGACATGGACTACGGTGAACAACCAGGCGCTCTGGAACAAGGTCACGCCCTTTCTCAAGCAGGGCAACTTCTCCGGGGCCATGCAGGTCACGGGCAAGTCGAAGGCCGCGATCGCGCAGATCATGACCTACGGCCTGAACCGCGTGCGCTCCGCACGCCGCCGCGAGGACGTCGAGCAGGCGATGGAAGAAAGCCTCATGGAGGTCATGCCGCGCCTCGAGAAGCGCACGCACTATCTTGCGACCTTCGCGAATATCGCGACGCTGCTCGGCCTGCTCGGCACGATCATCGGCCTCATCACCGCGTTCACGGCCGTGTCGGCCGCGAATCCTGCGGAGAAGGCGAACATGCTCTCGTCGAGCATCTCGGTCGCGATGAATACGACGGCGCTGGGCCTCATCGTCGCGATCCCGCTGCTGCTCGTGCATTCGGTGCTCCAGGCGAAGACCACCGCCATCGTCGATAGTCTCGAGATGGCCTCGGTGAAGTTCCTGAATGCGATCACCGAGCGCGGTATCGAGGCGCAGGCCGGCGGCAAGGCCTGAGGCCGGGGTCCGTCCCGGATCGAGGCTCGAGTCTCATGAAACATCTGCGCAAACGGAAGGAGCGGCACAAGGAAGTGCAGGAGATGAACATCACTGCCTTCATGAACCTCATGGTTATCCTCGTGCCGTTTCTGCTGATTACGGCGGTCTTTTCGCGGCTGACAGTGCTCGAGCTCGACCTGCCTGCGGCGCAGTCTCAGGCTTCGGTCGAGCCGCCGGAGCAGGACCTCAATCTCGAGATCACGATACGCGAGGGCTCGATCGAGGTCGGCGACCGCTACAACGGCATGCTCAGCCGCTTCGAGAGTGACGACACGAATTACGATCTGGCCGCGCTTTCAGACTTCCTGCTCGAGGTCAAGAGCCGTTTCCCCGCGAAGGCCGACGCGACCCTGCTGCTCGAGCCCGATATCTCCTACGAGGTGCTCGTGCAGGTCATGGATACGATCCGTGTTGCCGAGCGTCTGCCTGAAGGCGCCCGGCAGTCGGTCCGTTACGAGCTTTTTCCCGAAATCTCCATCGGCGATGCGCCGGTGCCGAACTAGCAGCGCGGAGCAGTCAGATGCATTCACTCGGGCGCGCCGCGCGCATGAGCCGGCACCACAAGCGACGCAAGCAGGGCGCCTCGCTGAATCTCGTGTCGATGATGGACATCTTCACGATTCTGGTGTTCTTCCTGCTCGTCAACTCGTCGGAAGTCGAGGTTTTGCCCAACACCGATACGGTGCAGCTGCCGGAGTCAGTCGCGGAGACGAAGCCCCGCGAGTCCGTCGTCGTCCTTGTGACCGACACCGAGATTCTGGTCCAGGGCCGCGTGATCAGCCGCATCGACGAGGTGCTCGGGCGCGAAGGGCTTGTGATCCCGGAGCTCAGGGCCGAACTCGTCGCCCAGGCCTCACGTGCACTGCTCTCCGGCAATACCGACGCCATCGATCGCGAAGTCACGATCATGGGCGACAAAGAGATCCCCTATCACCTGCTCAAGCGCGTGATGGCAACCTGCACCGACGCCAATTACGGGCAGCTGTCGCTCGCCGTGCTGCAGAAGGATCTCGATCCGCAGCGGCTCGCGGCCGTGACCGGCGGCGGAGTCTGAGCCGATGACGAACGCAGTCGCCCTCACGTATCGCGTCTACGAGCTGCCCTGGAGCGCGGATGCCGAGCAGGACGGCAAGTTCCGCCGGCAGCTCCTGATCTTCTTCGTCGCCTCGTTGCTGTTCGCTCTGCTGCTGTCGATCCTGCCCGTGCCGGAGCGTGACCCGGCGGAAATCATCGAGATCCCGGACCGCTTCGCACGGCTCCTGGTCGAGGAGCGTCCCCTGCCGCCTCCGCCGCCAATCGTCCGCGAGGAACCCGTGCCCGAACCCGTCGAGCCGGAACCGATCGTCGAGGAGATCGTCGAGCCCGAGCCCGTCGTCCAGGAAACGGTGATCGAGCCGGAGCCGGTCCCTGTCCCCGAGCCCGTCGATGTCGTGGCCGAGGCCCGCGAGCGCGCAAGCGTCGCGGGACTCCTGCCGTTCGCCCAGGAGCTCGCCTCATTGCGCGACGTGGAGATCGCCGACACGCTCGTGACGCGAGACCTGCCGGGCGAGATCACGTCCGCGGCGCCGGTCAGTGAGCGCTCGCTGATCACGTCGAGCGTCGGCACCTCGAGCGGCGGCATCAACACGGCTGCATTGAGCCGCGATACGGGCGGCAGCGGCATCGGCTCGCGCACGACCACGGTCGTCGAAAGCCCGGTCGAGGCCATCGGCCCTGCAGGCGGGGCCGTGACGCGCTCGGGCGAGAGCAACTTGGCCTCGCGCAGTCGCGAGGAGATCGAGCGCGTCTTCGACAGCCAGAAGGGCGCGATTTACACGCTTTACAATCGCGCGCTGCGCACCAATCCGGCGCTCCAGGGCAAGGTCGTCATGAGCATCACGATCACGCCTGACGGACGCGTCAGCAACTGCGAGATCGTCTCGTCCGAGCTGAACGACCCGGACCTCGAGCAGAAGCTCGTGCAGCGGGTCATGCTCTTCCAGTTCGAGGCCCGCGCAGTCGAGACGGTCACTCTGACCAAGCCGATCGATTTCTTCCCGGCCTGAAGCTACGCCATAATCCGCGCCCATGAGCGCGCGCGAGGAACTCCTGATCGAGCTCGAGGGCTTCGCGCTCGAGCTTGCACACACGGCCGGCGGCATTGCCCAGGCCTACTTCCGCAGCACCTTCGCGGTCGACAACAAGAACGAGCAGGGATTCGATCCGGTGACGAGCGCCGATCACGCGATCGAAAACGTCCTGCGCGAGTCGATTCAAGCGGCGTACCCCGACCACGGCATCGTCGCGGAGGAGTTCGGCAACAAGGCCGCAGCGTCGGAATTCTGCTGGTACATCGACCCGATCGACGGCACGCGCTCTTTTCTCATGGGATCGCCGCTCTGGGGCACGCTCGTAGGCCTGACGCACCAGGGCAAGCCCGTGTTTGGCCTCCTCGCCCAGCCGGTTCTGCAGGAAGTCTTTTTCGGATCGCCAGGCGGCAGCTGGCTCATCGCCGAGAGCAAGCGCACGCGTCTCAGGTCGAGCGGTTGCACGGAGCTCCAGCGTGCGCGGCTTGCGTCGACACATCCGCGCATGTTCAAGGGCGACGAGCAACCCGCCTTCGAGCGTCTCGCCGAAGCCAGCCTGCTCGATCGCTACGGTGGCGATTGCTACAACTACGCCATGCTCGCGGCGGGTTTCGTCGATCTCGTCGTCGAATCGGGACTCAAGCCGTTCGATATCGTGCCGCTCGTGCCCATGCTCGAGCAGGCCGGATGCGAGGTCAGCAGCTGGAGCGGTGGTTCCGTGATCGACGGCGGCAATGTCGTCGCTGCGGCCAGCCCGGAGCTGCATGCCGAGGCCCTGGAGATTCTCAATCGCTGACGACGAGTTGTGACGACGTTCACGGCCCGTCACCTGAACGGCAGGGTAAGCGGCGGCGCTATGCTAAGCTTCGCCGCGGTCAGTCGTACACGCTGAAAGGCATGGACAGAGGCCAGGACAAGTCATCGAAGGGCCCGCGGAACCCCAAGGATTCGCAAGGCGCCAAGGACCCGAAGGACCAGGAAGCGCTCAAGCCGGGCAATGTGGCCGTCGACAGCCGCGGCCGGAATGTCTGGCATTTTCACGGCGAAAGCATCGACAGCACGTCGATGATGCTGCAGAAGCTCGACAATCCGTCGCTGCAGCTGGAGCCGACGCTCAAGACCAAAAAGCTCGACTCCGCCAAGGATGCGGCCGGCCGCAAGGCGCCGGCAGGCAAGGCCTCAGCTGCCAAGCCAACGCAGGCAGCCGCAGAAAAATCGACCAGGGGCGGCCAGGGTGACCCCGGACGCAAGTCGGATTTCGGCGGCACGACCCAGAGCTTCGAGCAACGTTATGAGGTCAAGCCGGGCAGCAAGAACCGCGGCGGCGGCTTCGATCCCTACAACAAGTCCTAGGGCAATCGCCCCAAATCGGTGCAGCATACGCACCAGAATCGTGCAACGGCCTTCAGGCACCGTTTCCGCTTGACTCTCTAACCCGCTGATATTGCATGCCAAATGTCTTTGGCATGGTTGCTGCACTAATCGTGCGTTCGTTAACACTCGCGCCTCAAAAAAGGAAAGAGAGATGAAACTGATCACGGCAGTAATCAAGCCGTTCAAGTTGGAGGACGTCCGCCAAGCCCTCGGCGAGGCCGGCGTTCAGGGACTGACAGTGACCGAGGTCAAGGGTTTCGGCCGGCAGAAAGGCCATACGGAGCTCTACCGCGGTGCTGAATACTCGGTCGACTTCGTGCCCAAGACGAAGATCGAGGCGGCAGTACCCGACTCCCTCGTTGAACAGGCCATCGAGGCCATCATCGCGGCCGCCGCAACGGGGTCGATCGGTGACGGCAAGGTTTTCGTGTCCGACCTCTCGCAGGCCGTGCGCATCCGCACGGGCGAGACCGGCGATCAAGCGCTTTGAGCGACAGGGGAGGAATTAGAAAATGAAACTGGTTCAAAAAGTCGTCGCCGCTTCGGCGACTCGCAGCGCAGCGCTCGTTACGGCGCTACTGGCGCTGCTCAGTCCGGCGCTCGCGCTGGCGCAGGATGCGCCGACCTTCGACAAGGGCGATATGGCCTGGATGCTGACCTCGACGGCGCTCGTGCTGTTGATGTCGGTGCCGGCTCTCGCGCTCTTCTACGGCGGTCTCGTGCGCAGCAAGAACATGCTGTCGGTGCTGATGCAGGTGTTCGTCACGTTCTCGTTGATCACGGTGCTCTGGTGCATCTACGGCTACTCGCTGGCCTTCACCGAGAACAACGCGTTCATCGGCAGCTTCGACGCGCGGCTCTTCCTGAAGGGCGTCTTCGACGGCTCGGCTTTCGCGCCGGCGGCGACGTTCAGCAAGGGGGTTTACATACCCGAGATCGTGTTCGTCGCGTTCCAGGCGACGTTCGCAGCCATCACGTGCTGCCTCATCCTGGGCTCCATCGTCGAGCGCGTGAAGTTCTCGGCGGTGCTGTTGTTCATGGTGATCTGGTTCACGTTCTCCTATGCACCGGTCGCGCACATGGTCTGGTTCTGGATGGGCCCGGATGCCTATACGGCCACCGCCGATGGCGATGCGCTCCTCGCAAGCGCCGGCCTGATCTGGCAGTGGGGCGCGCTCGACTTCGCGGGCGGCACCGTCGTGCACATCAATGCCGGCGTGGCGGGTCTCGTGGGCGCCTACGTCCTGGGCAAGCGCGTGGGCTACGGCAAGGAGCCGATGACGCCGCATAACCTGACGATGACCATGGTCGGCGCCTCGCTGCTCTGGTTCGGCTGGTTCGGGTTCAATGCGGGCTCGGCGCTCGAAGCGAATCCCTTCGCGGCACTCGCGTTCCTGAACACCTTCCTGGCTACGGCCTGCGCCGTGCTGAGCTGGACGTTCGCCGAGTGGCTGTTCAAGGGCAAGCCGTCGATGCTCGGCGCCGCTTCAGGCGCAGTCGCGGGCCTCGTTGCGATCACTCCGGCCGCCGGCAACGTCGGCATCCCGGGCGCGTTCGCGATCGGTCTCATCGCCGGCGTTGTCTGCCTCTGGGGCTGCACAGGCCTGAAGAAGCTGCTCAAGGCGGACGACGCACTCGACGTCTTCGGCGTCCATGCCGTCGGCGGCATCCTGGGCGCGCTCCTGACGGGCGTGTTCAATGCCCCGAGCCTCGGCGGCCCGGGCCTCGTGACCGACTGGGTCACGGTGGCGATGGGATATCCGGGAATCGGCGCGCAGCTGCTGATTCAGGCCAAGGCCGTCCTTCTGGTCACGGTCTGGAGCGCAGTCGTGGCGCTGGTCGCGTTCTACATCGTCAAGCTCGTCGTCGGTCTCCGTGTCACCGAAGACAACGAGCGCGAGGGACTCGATATCACGGCGCACGGCGAACGTGCGTATACGGACTAGCCTGAACTAAAAGGCACTCGTGCAAGCGCCGCTCTCCTCCCGGAGAGCGGCGCTTTCTTTTTCAAACCTCGAAATGCTGACTGCTGATCAGCGGTATTGACGCAGGTCGCTCGTATCCTTTTTCGGATAGAAGCGCAGACCCATGACGAAAGTCGTGGTGTTCTCGTCGTCTTCGGTGACGTCGATCGAGATGGCTGCCGCGTCGGTCACGTAGATGTCGCCACCGAAAGTCAGGGCGATCTCGCCGAAGCCGGGAGGGGTGCCGTTGCCGACCTCGGAATATTCGGCACCGAGCCTGAGCTCATAGCCGTCCGCGGCATACCAGCGGACGCCGCCGCCGAGATAGCCCGGGTCGTCCTCGAAGTTTCCCGTGCCAAGGTCGAGATCAAGCGACTTGAATCCGGCCTCGCCATAGACGCTCCAGTTCTCGCCGATCGACCCGTGGACGCCGAATCCGAAGCGCTTGTAGGTCGAACCGTGCTCGAAGCCGTCAATCAGGTCCGAGCCGTCGAAGTCCCAGGATCGATATTCGCCGGCAATATAGACGTGATTGCGGATACCGACCGAGAAGCGGCCCATCCAGCCTTCACCGGCGGTTTCCGTATCGCCGAAGTCCCAATCCGTGCGGAAGTAGTCGATGTCGAAGTAGCTGTAGCTGACGTTGTCGTCCTGGGCCATGGTCACCGAGGGCAACAGCAGCGCGAGAGCGAGAATTCGCTTCATTTGGAAAACTCCGTGCTTCGTCGATCGAGGTCATCGTGGCACAGCCGCGATGGCAAGCTATGCGACATAAGTCACAATACTAACTGACTGTGTCGCCTCTACGAACTGGGGTATCCTCGCCGCCCCGGCCGCGGCCGGTCGACGCAACAACGAGAAGAGCGGCCGATGCAGCATTCCAGGCACTTCGATCGGATCGCCATTGCGCTATCGGCGATCTGCCTCGTCCATTGCCTCGCGGTTCCGGTGCTCGTGGCCGTGCTGCCGGTCGCAGCCATCGCCACCGGAGAAGATCAGCATTTTCATGGACTTATGCTCTGGCTCGTGATCCCTACGAGCGTCGCCGGATTCGGCATGGGCTACCGCGTGCACCGGCTGGCCGGGATCGTGGCCCTCGGGGCCGCGGGCGTCGTGGTGCTCATACTCGCGGCCATCTACGGGCATGAAGTCTGGCGCCCCGATGTCGAGGTCGTTGTCAGCGTCTGCGGGAGCCTGCTGCTCGGCGGCGCGCACTGGCTGAATTTCCGCGCTGTGAGCCGCTGCCACCTGCACTGACGACCTGCCCGTGAGCGAGGCGCAGGCGGTGTGTGAATCGTAGCCCGCCGGCGCCGACATGCGAGACGCAGACGACCGACATGCCGCCGGCCATGCGCCGCTCGACCTCGTTCCGCACGACGCCGATGCTTTCCGGATCGAGACCGGCCCAGGGCTCGTCGAGCAGCAAGACTCGAGGCTCATTCACCAGCGTGCGCGCGATCAGTGCGCGATGGCGCTGCCCGTACGAGAGAGTCGCCAGCAGGCGATTGGCGAAGGGCTCGAGCTCGAATGCAGTGATGAGCTCGCCGACTCGTCCGCGCTCCGCGGGCTTGAGCGGCCGTACCCGGCCGATACTCGCGTGGAATCCCGAGGCAACTGCGTCGAAGACTGTCGTCGGGTAGAGGTACCGCGCTTGCAGCTCCGGCGACACGAGACTGAGCTTGCGGCGCAGTGTCCAGACGTTGCGTGGATCGCCGAGCCCCGGCCAGCGGATCGTGCCGCCGCTCGCGGGCCGGAGCTCGCCGTGCAGGAGCTTCAGCAGCGTGCTCTTGCCGGCCCCATTCGGGCCGGTAACGAGCCAGTGCTCACCGGCTCGGAGAGCCCAGTCGATTCCGGAGAGCACGCGACGGCCTTCGAGCCAGGCGTCGACATGCTCGAGGGCGATGAGCTCTTCTGCGGTCGTCGTCGCGCAATCGGCTGAGGCAGCTACCTCTACGACAGCTGTCTTTCGTCGCGTCGACCGGAGTTTCCCCGGCTTGCGCAAACGCCCGGCTTCGACCAGTGCGCTGTGCGTGACGAACGCGGGCAGGTCCTCGCGGCGATGCATGGCGACCACGATCTGTGTGGACTCCGCGGCGCGGCGGAGCAGGGCTTCGAGTGTCGCGCTTGCTTCGGCATCGAGGCCGCTCGTCGGCTCGTCGAGCAGCAGCAGGGCCGGCACGGTCGCAAGCGCCCGCGCGATCAGCACGCGTCGCTGCTCGCCGCGCGAAAGCTCGAGCAGCCGGCGTTCGGCGAGGTGGTCGAGTCCGAGCTTTTCGAGCAGGGCAGCGGCGCTCGCCACGAGCTCGGGTGAGGATCTCCGTTTCGGAATGTCGCTGCGCGTAAGCCCCGACAGCACGATGTCGCGAGCGCGGAAGTTCCAGCCGCGCGCGACGTAGCGATCCTGGAGCTCGTGGCCGAGCAGGGCGATGCGGTGCCGCGCCGTTACCGCATCCCGCTCGGGCCCCTCACCGAAGTCGTAGACTCGCGAGCCGCGGCCCGGAGCCGGCCAGCGCAGGCCCGCGAGCAGCGCAAGCAGCGTCGACTTGCCGCTGCCGTTCCCGCCTATGAAGCCCCAGTGCTGTCCGGGCAGCAGCTCGAAGTCGATGGCGTGCAGGATCGTGCGCCCGCCGATGTCGACGTCGACTGAGTCCAGGGTCACGATGGGATTGCTCCGCGACTTGCGCCGCACGGGTTCTGTTCGCGAGATGAAACGGACGGGGATTCTCCCAACTCGGCGCAGGACAGTCGAGGACCTATAATGGCCGCGCCAGCGCCGGCTCGTCGGCGCCGCGCCAGGAAAGTCCGAATGCAACTTCGCGAAATCAGTCGCCTGGATGAGTGCTACCGGTTCGAATCGGACACCTTATTTATCACGGGTCTGCAGGCGCTCGTGCGGCTGCTGCTGGCGCAGCGGCATCGCGACGCCAAGGCCGGCCTCAACACGGCGGGATTCGTCTCGGGCTACCGCGGCTCGCCTCTCGGTGGGCTCGACAAGGAGCTCTGGCGCGCGCGGCAGTTCCTCGACGAAGCACACATCCGTTTCCAGCCGGGGCTCAACGAGGACCTGGCCGCGACGTCCATCTGGGGCAGCCAGCAACTGAACCTCTTTGCCGGAGCCAGGTACGACGGCGTGTTCGGCCTCTGGTACGGCAAGGGACCGGGCGTCGACCGCTCGGGCGACGCCTTCAAGCACGGCAATTACGCCGGCACGTCGCGCTACGGCGGCGTGATTGTCGCCGCGGGTGACGATCACACCTGCAAGTCGTCGTCATTACCCCAGCAGAGCGAGTACAGCTTCATCGACGCGATGATGCCGGTGCTCAATCCCGCCGATATCCAGGAGGTCGTCGACCTCGGGCTCTACGGCTACGCGCTCTCGCGGTTCAGCGGCTGCTGGGTCGGGTTCAAGGTCATCCAGGAAACGGCCGACGCAACCCAGACGATCCTGCTCGACCAGGACGAGCTCAAGGTAGTCCTGCCCGAATTCGACATGCCGAGAGGCGGCCTCAACATCCGCTGGCCGGACCCGCCGAACGACCAGGAGTACAGGCTGCAGACGTACCGGCTCAAGGCCGCCGTCGAATTCGCCCGCGTCAATCGGCTGAATCGCCTGGTCATCGATTCGGACAAGACCTGCCTCGGCATCGTGACGACGGGCAAGGCGCATCTCGACGTGCTCCAGGCGCTCGAGGATCTCGGCATCGATCGCCGGCGTGCGAGCGAGATCGGCATCAAGCTGTTCAAGGTCGGCATGAGCTGGCCGCTCGAGCCGCAACTGATCCGTGAGTTCGCCGAGGGTCTCGACGAGATCATCGTCGTCGAGGAGAAGCGCGGCGTCATCGAGAGCCAGATCAAGGAGCAGCTCTACAACTGGCAGGCGAAGAAACGGCCGCAGATCATCGGCAAGCACGACGAACAGGAGCACTGGTTGCTGCCGTCGGCCGGAGAGCTCACGCCGGCGCGGATCGCGCGCGTCCTCGCTGCGCGCATGCGGCGCTTCTATTCGAGCGAGGATGTCGAGCAGCGCGTGCGCTTCCTCGAGAACCAGGAGCAGTATCTCGAGGCGCGCATCACCGATGCCGAACGCAAGCCGCACTTCTGCTCGGGCTGCCCGCACAATACTTCGACGCGCGTACCCGAGGGCAGCCGCGCGGTCGCCGGCATCGGCTGCCACTTCATGGCGGCCTGGATGGATCGCGATACAGTCACCTATACGCAGATGGGCGGCGAGGGGGCGACCTGGATCGGTCAGGCGCCTTTCACCGAGACGAAGCATGTGTTCCAGAATCTCGGCGACGGCACCTACGCGCACTCGGGGATTCTCGCGATCAGAGCCGCAGTCGCGGCCGGCGTGAACATCACTTACAAGATTCTCTTCAACGATGCGGTTGCAATGACAGGCGGCCAGGTCGTCGAAGGCAATCTGACGGTAGCGCGCGTGGCGCAGCAGATTGCAGCCGAAGGCGTCAAGCCGATCCTCATCGTCAGCGATCATCCGGAACGCTATCTCGATGCGCGCGACCTGCCCGACCAGGTCACCGTGCACCATCGCCGGCATCTCGACAGCCTGCAGCGCGAGCTCCGCGAGAAGCCGGGCGTGTCCGCGCTGATTTACGACCAGACCTGCGCTGCCGAGCTGCATCGCAAGCGCAAGCGCGGCGAGGTGGCGTATCCAAACCGTCGCGTCGTCATCAACGAGAAGGTCTGCGAAGGCTGCGGCGACTGCAACGTCCAGTCGAACTGCCTGTCGGTGCTCGCCTATGAAACCGAGTTCGGGCGCAAGCGGCGGATCAATCAGAACGCCTGCAACCAGGACTTCACCTGCCTCGAAGGCTTCTGCCCGAGCTTCGTCTCGCTGATCGGGACCAACCGCACGCCGACGCCGCCGCTCGCGAACCACGAGCTGCCCGAGCTGCCGGAGCCCGAACGCCGCGAGATCGGCACGGACTACAACATTCTCATCGCCGGCGTTGGCGGCACCGGTGTCGTCACGGCGAGCGGCCTCATCGGACTCGCCGCCCACCTCGAAGGCAAGGTTGTGCTGCAGCTCGACCAGACGGGGCTCGCGCAGAAATTCGGTGCCGTGCTGTCGCACGTGCGGATCGCGACCGATCGCGAGCGCGTCCACGGAATGCGGATTCCGCACGGCCAGGTGGATCTGCTGCTCGGCGCCGATCTCATGATCGCCACGGACAAGGAACCGCTCGCGATGCTCTCGCCGAGCCGCTCGGCTGTCATCGTCAACACGCACGAGGAAATGCCGCCGCGATTCATCTTCGACCCGGACATGCAGTATCCGGCCGCCCGCCTGCTTGCGGAGCTTAGGGCACACAGCCGGCCCGACGGGCTCTCTACTCTGGACGCGACCCGGCTGGCGTCGGCGCTGCTCGGCGACAGCATTGCCGCCAACGTCTTCATGCTGGGATTCGCCTTTCAGAAGGGCCTGATTCCGCTCTCGAGCGAGTCGCTCTATCGCGCGCTCGAGTTGTTCGGCCGCAGCGTCAAGATGAACAAGCGCACCTTTGACTGGGGCCGCTACACGGCAGCCGAGCCCGAGCGCGTGCTCGCGCTTGCCTATGGGAAGGAGCCGAGCCGCGCGCCCGACACGCTGCCGGAGCTCGTCCTGCGCCGGTCGCGCTTCCTCGTTGACTACCAGAACGAGGCCTACGCAGCGCGCTTCCGGGCCCTCGTCGACCGGGTCGCGGCCGCCGAGCGTGCCGTCATGCCCGGGAGCACGGCTCTCTCGCTGGCAGCTGCGCGCTCGTATTTCAAGCTGCTGGCCTACAAGGACGAGTACGAAGTCGCGCGACTGCATACGAGCGCCGAATTCCTGCCGGAGATCCGGCGACATTTCGGCAAGGGGTTCAAGTTGCGCTTCCATTTCTCGGCGCCCCTGTTCGCGAGAACCGATCCGGCAACGGGACGACCGCGGAAGCGGGAGTACGGGGGCTGGATGCTGCCGGTGCTGCGCGTCCTCGCGCGGCTCAAGTTCCTGCGCGGCACTGCCTTCGACATTTTCGGTCGCACGCGCGAGCGTCGCGTGGAGCGGCAGCTTATCGCCGACTACGAGCGCCTTGTCGACGAGGTGCTGGCCGACCTCTGCCCCGAGAAGCACGATCAGGCCGTCGCGATTCTGGCACTTGCCGAAACGATCAGGGGCTACGGCCTGATCAAGGACCAATCGATCGTGAGCTATGAGCGAGAGCTCAAGCAGTTGCGATCGCGCTGGAATCAGCCGCTGCCCATGCGGGGAACCGAGCTTCCGGTCGCCGCGGCGGCGGCTGTCTAGAAATCAGCCGGGCCGGCGCCCTCGCGCCTCGACCTTGGTCGCGCAGTCGATGCACCGCTCGGCGAAGGGCTGAGCCGCGAGCCGGGCAGGGGGAATGCTCCTGCCGCAGTCGGCGCAGCTGCCGTAGGTGCCGTTCTTGATCTGATCGAGTGCCTTGGCAATCAGGTTGAGCTCGATGCGCGCTTCATTGCCGAGCGCATCG
>Ga0315912_10001322_pt1 | contig 31236 bp, 33 predicted proteins | sample VfabasoilMG_FD_204469 | JGI IMG/M metagenome (GOLD analysis project Ga0315912, IMG submission 204469) | Garden soil microbial communities collected in Santa Monica, California, United States - V. faba soil | ecosystem: Environmental > Terrestrial > Soil > Garden | place: USA: California...
CGCCTGAGTTTTTCACCCGCCGGCTTTGGCGTGCAGGCGCCTTGAACGCAAAGGGCGGCGGGTGAAAAACTCAGGCGGGCTGAAATGTTCACCTGCACCCGCCACAATGCCGCGCCCCATGAACAAGATCCTGGCCACGCTCAACGTCAACGGCATCCGCTCGGCCGATCGGCGGGGCTTCCGGCGCTGGTTGAAGCGCGCGCGGCCGGACTACCTCTGCCTGCAGGAGCTGCGCGCGAGCGTCGACGACGTCGAGGACGAGCTGCGCTCGCCCGCGGGCTACAACACGCGCTGGCTTTCCGCGGGCAAGAAGGGCTACTCCGGCGTCGGCCTGTACACGCGTGGCGCGCCGGAGCGCTACCAGGAGGGCCACGGATTCGCGCACTGCGCCGACGAGGGCCGCATGCTGCGCGCGGACTTCCCGGATCTCTCCGTGGTCAGCCTGTACGTGCCCTCGGGGACGTCCTCGGAGGAGCGCCTGCGCATGAAGCTGCGTTTCCTCGGGTTCATGCTGCCGCGCATGCGCGAATTGCTCGAGGAACGCCGCCCGATCGCGGTCTGCGGCGACTTCAACGTCGCGCACGAGGAGATCGACCTGGCGAACCCGAAGAGCAATGCCAAGAACTCCGGCTTCCTGCCCGAGGAGCGCGCCTGGTTCTCGAAGCTGCTCGAGCAGGGCTGGGTGGACATCGTGCGCCAGCTGCACCCGGGCGAGAAGAACCTCTACTCGTGGTGGTCGAACCGCGGCCAGGCGCGCAAGAAGGACGTCGGCTGGCGCCTGGACTACGTGCTCTGCTCGCCGGAGCTCGCGCCGCGCGTGAGCAAGGCCTGGATCGAGAAGAAGGCCGGACTCTCGGATCACGCGCCGGTCTGCGTGGAGATCAGGGACGAGTGATCGCGGCGGCACTTCTCGCGAGCCTGCAGACCCCGGCATCGAACGCGCAGCAGCCCTCGGTGCGCGCGACGCGGGTCAGCGTGCCGCCTGTGATCGACGGGCGCCTCGACGAGGCGTGCTGGGCGGATGCACCGACGATCGGCGAGCTGACGCAAGTCGAGCCGCGCGAGGGAGCCGCGCCGAGCGAGCGCACCGAGGTGCGCATCCTGCTCGACGCGCGCCAGCTCTACATCGGCGTGCGCTGCTTCGACCGCGATCCCTCCGGCATCATCGCCACGCAGATGGCGCGCGACGCCGAGCTCGACCCCGACGACCGGATCGAGATCGTGATCGACAGCTTCCACGACCGGCGCAACGCCTACTTCTTCCAGATGAACCCGGTCGGCGACAAGGGCGACGCGCTGATCGCCAACAATGGTCAGGAGTTCAACAAGCCCTGGGACGGGATCTGGGAGGGAGCCGCTTCGATCGATTCGCAAGGCTGGTCGTGCGAAATCGCGATCCCGTTCCAGACGCTGGCCTTCGACCCGGCGCGCGAGACCTGGGGCTTCAACATCAACCGCCAGCTCAAGCGCAGGAACGAGGTCGACCGCTGGTCCAGCCCGCGCAACGACACGCCCGTGTTCCTGATCTCGAAGGCCGGCGACCTCGGCGGGCTCGTCGGAATGCGCCAGGGCTTCGGTCTGGACGTCGTGCCCTTCTTCCACGGCGCCTGGACGAACGACCGAGTCGCAGAGGACGCGGACACCTCCGGCAAGCCCGGGCTCGACGCCTTCTACCGCATCACGCCCAGCCTGCAGGCGGTGCTGACCATCAACACCGACTTCGCCGAGACCGAAGTCGACCAGCGTCAGATCAACCTGACGCGCTTCCCGCTCTTCTTCCCCGAGAAGCGCTCCTTCTTCCTGCAGGACTCGGGCATCTTCCGCTTCGCCGACCTGGGTCAGGAGTTGATCCCGTTCTTCAGCCGTCGCATCGGACTCGACGAGAACGGCGAGGAGGTGCCGATCCTCTACGGCGGAAAGGTCACGGGCCGGCACGAGGGCTGGAACGTCGGCACGCTCTACGTGCGCACGGATGCGCAGGAATCGGGCGTGCCCGAAAAGGACCTTTCCGTCGCGCGCATCTCGCACAACCTGGGCGAGGCCTCCACGCTGGGCGGGATCTTCACCAGCGGCGACCCGACCAGCACGAGCTCGAACCAGCTCTACGGCCTGGACTGGAACTTCCGCACGAGCGGGTTCCTGGGCGACAAGAACCTGACCTCGAGCGTGTGGGCGCTGCGGACGCAGGGCGACACGAACAGCGGCGACGACGCAGCCTTCGGCGCCTCGATCGGCGCGCCGAACGACCTGTGGGACTGGAGGCTCGCCGCGCGCGAGGTGCAGGCGAACTTCGATCCCGCGCTGGGCTTCGTGCCGCGTACCGGCGTGCGGATCTACGACGCGACGCTGAAGTACGAGCCGCGCCTCGACGGGAGCGTGCGCCAGTTGCACTTCGGCGTCGAAGGCCAGCTCGTCACCGGAGTCGACGGTGAAGTGCAGTCGGCGCTCGGCACGATCCAGCCGCTGGGGCTCGAATGGGACTCGGGAGACGAGCTGAACCTGCAGCTGATCGCGCAACGCGAGGTGCTCGACCAGCCCTTCGATATCTCCGACGGCGTCACCCTGCCGGTGGGCGACTACTCCTGGACGCGCGGGCGGGTCGAGTTCGAGTCCGCGCTCAAGCGGCCGCTCTCGTGCAAGCTGGCCTTCGAGGCCGGATCGTTCTTCGACGGCCAGCGCGAGGACGTCCTGGCGGACCTCTCCTGGCGCCCGAGCCGCTACTTCAACGGCGCACTGGGCTACGCGCAGAACCACGTCGTGCTCGACGAGGGCACGTTCACGACGCACCTCGGCAGCGTGCACGCCAACGTGCAGTTCTCGCCCGAGGTCGAGTGGCGCAACTTCCTGCAGTTCGACAACGAGAGCGACTCGCTGGGCATCAACAGCCGCGTGCGCTGGATCCTGCAGCCGGGATCCGACCTGTTCCTGGTCTGGAACCAGACTCAGGCGCGCGTCGCCGGTTCCTTCGTGCCCACCTTCCAGGAGGCGGCCTTCAAGATCGGCTACACGCTGCGCTTCTGAGGTCCGGCCGCGCGCCGGTGCGGAAGTCGACGAGCTCGATCTCGAGCCTGGTCTCGCCGCGGAAGGTGTTCCACTTGGGCGAGTATACGGCGTGGATGTCCTCGCCCTTCTGGAGCTCCTGCGCGCGCGAGGCCATGCCGAAGGCCATGCCCTTCAAGACCTGCGAACCGCAGCGCAGTTGCACCTGCAGGTGCGTCTTGTCCGCGCCGACGATGCGCGGTTCCTCGGCCAGCCGCAGCCCGCAGGAGAGGAACAGCGGGCGGTCGTTCTGCTCGCCGAAGGGCCGCAATTTGTCGAGCTGGCGCATCAGCTCGGCGTCGATCTGGCCGAAGGGCAGCTCGCGGTCGATCAGGAACTCGCGCGCGGGGAATTCGCCGTCGCCGAGCAGCTTGCGCGCCTGCGCGCAGACCGCGTCGCGGAAGCCGTCGAGCTGCTGCGTCTCGATCTCGAGGCCCGCCGCCTGGTCGTGGCCGCCGTAGCGCAGCGTGTGCGCCTTGCCGCCGTGCAGCGCCTCGAGGATGCTGAAGCCCGGGACGGAGCGCGCCGAGCCGCGGCCGCTCGCGCCGTCGAAGCCGATCACCACGGCCGGCCGCTCGTAGCGGTCGGAGAGGCGCGCCGCGACGATGCCCACGACGCCCTGGTGCCAGCCCTCGCCCGCGACGACGAGCACCGGGTGGCGTTCGCGGTCGGCGAAGGGCGCGGCCGCGAGCAGCGCGCGCTCGAGCACCCCGGCTTCGATGCGCTTGCGTTCCTCATTCAAGAGGTCGAGCTCGAGCGCCGCGCGCCGCGCGCCGGTCTCGTCCGTCGCGAGCAGCAGCTCGACGGCCTTGTGCGCGCTGCCCAGGCGCCCCGAGGCGTTGATCCGCGGCCCGATCTTGAAGGCCACGTCGTCGCCTTCGAGGCGCTCCCCGTCGAGCTTGGCGATCGCGAGCAGCGCGCGCAGGCCGTGGTTCTTCGAGGCCGCGAGCGCGCGCAGACCGTAGTGCACCAGGACGCGGTTCTCGTCGACCAGCGGCACGACGTCGCAGACGGTGGCGATCGCGACGTAAGCCATGGCCTCGACCAGGAACTCGCGCAGCTCCGTGCGCACCTTCTGCGAGCCCGAGAGCTCGACCGCCAGACCCCAGGCGAGCTTGAAGGCGACCGCGCCGCCGCACAGCTCGCGGAACGGGTACTGCGAGCCGTCGAGCTTGGGGTTGATGATCGCGACGGCCGGCGGGAGCGCGCCGGAGAGCGGCGGCTCGTGGTGGTCGGTCACGATCGTGTCGATGCCCAGCGCCGCGAGCTCGCGGATCGTCTCGAGCGACGACGTGCCGTTGTCGACGCTGATCACGACGCTCGCCCCGACCTCCCGCGCCTTGGCGACCGAGTGCGCGCCGAAGGCGTAGCCGTCGGTGAAACGGTTGGGGATGTGCCAGTGCGCGCGCGCGCCGACGAGCGCCAGGAGCCGCATCAAGAGCGCGGTGCCCGTGACGCCGTCGACGTCGTAGTCGCCGTGCACGAGGATCGTCTCGCGCTGCGCGATCGCGCGCGCGAGGCGCGCCGTCGCCGCGCCCATCCCGGGGAGGCGCGCGGGATCGTGCAGCGCGCCGAGCCGCGGGTCGAGGTGCCCGAGCACGCGCTCGTGCTCGACGAAGCCGCGCGCCGCGAGCAGCGCCGCCAGCGCGGGGTGCAGGCGGTGCGAGCGCACGAGGTCCTCGACGCGCGTGGGATCGAGATCGCGCAGCCTCCACTGGGTCTGCGTGGCGAGGCTGGGGGGCATGCGCGGACGAGCGTAGGGGAGCGCCGCTCGCAGGGGAAGCGCGCGCGGCGCTCTCGCGCGCAAGTTCCCGCGCTCAGCGCGCTTCGGGAGCGACGCCCTCGCGGTCGACGTCGGCGTCCTCGCCCGTTCCGCCGGCCAGGCCGTCGCGGCCGAGCGTGGCGAGCCGCGGCCGCAACTCGCCGCGCGCGGGCGGCGCGTAGACGAACTCGCGACCCCAGGGGTCCTTGGGCAGCTCGCGCAGCTCTCCGAGCAGCGCCGCGAGCGTGTTCGGATAGGCGCCCTGATGGTTCGCGGACCAGGCCTCGAGCGCCCGCGAGAGATCGAGGATCTGCGTCTGCGCCGCCGCCTGGCGCTGGCGCACGACGTTGCTCATCAATCCCGGTCCGAGCACGAAGTGGTACAGCGACCAGACCACGATCGCCGCGAAGCCCAGCAAGCCGCCGAACAGGAGCCAGACGGCGTTCTTATGTCCGGGCTCGGCCACGTCAGCGACTCCTCGGCGGCAGGCGGATCGGGTGCAGGTCCTCGTCGGGTCCCTTGCCGCCAGGCAGGCCGTCCCGGCCGAGCGTGTAGACGTCCGGCCAGGAGCGCTCGGCAGTCGGTTTCTCGTAGTGATACGCACGTTCCCAGGGATCGCGCGGCAGCTCGCCCAGGTCGCTCAGCAGCGTGCGGCCGGGCGAATCGGGCTGCAAGAGCGCCTCCAGCGACTCCGGATACTGCCCGGCATGGCCGACAGCGTATTCCTCGAGCGCTGCGCACAGGATCTCGATCTCGCGCTGCGCCCGCTCCTTCTGCGCGCTGCCGAGGCTGCGCAAGATGTTGGGAACCAGAACGGTCACCGCGATGCCGAGCACAATGATTCCTACGAAGCACCCGGCGGCCCCGAACACGATCCAGAGCACGTACTTCTTCTTCGGCTCGCCCTTCTCGTCCGTGGGGTAGGCCCACTGGCCGGATGGCGCGGGCTGCGGAGAAGGTAGTTCGGGCGGATTCGTCGGCGCGCTCATCGGCGGAGCACCTCGGGCGCGACAGGCTACCCGCCACGCGTTCAGCGATCGAGCTGCAGCGCGTCGCTGTCGATGTCCGCGTCCTCGCCGAAGCCACCCGGCCGGCCGTCCGCACCGAGCGACGTGATGCGCGGATTCGGATGCGCGGGCGTGGGAGCTTCGTACCCGAACGGCCTCTGCCACGGGTCGAGCGGTACCTCGCGTCGATCGCCGAAGTAGGTCTTGCCGTCGGCCTTGGGCTCGACCAGCGCAGCGAGCGTCGCGGGATACGCGCCCTGGTGCTCGTGCGCGTAGACGAGCAACGCGTCGCGAATCCACTTCATGTTGATCCGCGCTTGCCCGCGCTGGATCTCAGCCGCATCCGAGCCCGCGAAGACTCCGTTCAGCGCGCTCGGACGGAGGATGCGGATCAGGACGAGAGCGCCACCCGTGAGCACGATCGTCAGCACGGCGAAGATCAGCCAATGCCGCAGAGTCGTCTGCGAATGCGGCTGCGTCGGACTGTGGAGCTGGGGCGCCATTTCGGGCCCCAAGATAGCAGGAATCTGAACGGACTGTAATCTGAATGCAGACTTCGCTCAGCGGCCGGACTCGAGGTGATCGCTGTCGATGTCCGCGTCTTCCCCGGTGCCCCCGCGCTTGCCGTCGGCGCCGTACGAGAGGATTCGCGCGCGCGGTCGGACCTCGGTCGGGGGCTCGTATTCGAATGCACGGCCCCAGCCGTCGATCGGGATGCGCCCCTGGAACGGCACCAGGTAGGGGTTGTTGTTCGCGTCCCGCGTGAACAGCTCGTGGATGTCTGCCGGGTAGCGGTTCTCGTGTGAGGAGGCGAAGTCCTCGAGCGCGGCGAGCAGCATTCGGATGTCGGTCGCAGCGCGCTTGCGGCGCGAGCTGTGCAGTGTGTCTCGCGACGTGCACAGGAACGGGATGGCGAGCAGCCCCAGGACGACGATCAAGGACCAGAAGATGCGCGTCGCAGGCGTGGAGCCGCTCACGCGGGGCAGTCTAGCGTTCCGAGTCGGCGAGCCGATCGCTGTCGATGTCGGCATCCTCGCCGGTGCCGCCGGGCTTGCCGTCGGCACCCCAAGACCACACGTGCGGCTTCGGATGTTCGCGTGTGGGTGGCTCGAATTGGTACTCGTGCTTCCACGGATCCTTCGGGACCGTCCAGTCGAAGCAGGCGAGGTAGCAGTTGCCGTTCGTGTCGGGCTTCAGGAGGGCCGCGAGCGAACTCGGGTAGGTGCCCGCGTTGTTGATCGTGTAGTCGGTGAGCGCCAAGTCGATGTTCAAGACGTCTGAAATCGCACGAGTGCGTGCACTGTGCATCCACCTCGGGACCGCGTTGATGGTGATGAAGACCAGCGGCCACAAGCACACGAAAGATGCCACGCCGAAGATGAGAGTCAGGAGCAGTGCTCTTCGCCTGCGTCGATCACCAGGCTCAAGGTTGTCGATCACCAGGGCCTCCGTCGCCCATCAGTGGAGCTTCGTGAGGTCGTCGCTATGGATGTCTGCGGCATCACCTGTGCCTCCGCGCTCGCCGTCGGCGCCGTAGGACCAGACGTGCGGTTCGGGATAGGCCGGAGTGGGCGGCTCGTAGTGGTACTCGTGCTTCCAGGGATCCTTGGGGACCTTCTCGTTGTAGCCATCGAGGTAGCAGTGGCCGTTTGCGTCGGGCATTACGAGGGGTACGAGGGAGCTCGGATAGGCGCCATCGTTGTTGATCGAATACTCGGTGAGCGACTGCATGATTGTGCTGATGTCAAACTTGGCTCTGACCGAAACCGAGATGCCGTAGCTGTCGCGGATCTGATCCGGAATCAACTTCAGCACGACGGCGATCAGCACCACGCAACCGAGCGCTACCCAGTGCCAGTACCTCTTGCGCTTCGCTACCCCGGTCTCGCAGCACTCTTTCATCACCGCTTCGGCTGCGCGTGGTCGTCGTCGTGGATGTCAGCCGCATCGCCGGTGCCGCCGGGCTTGCCGTCGGCACCCCAAGACCAGACGTGCGGCTTCGGGTGCTCGGGCGTGGGTGGCTCGTACTGGTACTCGTGCTTCCAGGGATCCTTCGGGACCTTCCCGTCGTAGCCATTGAGATAGCACTGGCCGTTCGCGTCGGGCGTCACAAGCGGCACAAGCGAACTTGGGTAGTGGCCGTTGTTTCTGATTGCGTAGTCGGCGAGGCAATTCACGATCGCGTTGATGTCCGCCCTGGGCTTGTCGCTGTAGTTGATGAAGTACCGCTTGCAACCCGGGGCAAGACAGGCCGCACAAAGCAGGATCGCGTGTCGGGCGTAGTTCTTCATGGCGTCGTCTCCGACGCCCGGCTCAGCGCTCCTCTTCCCAGCTCTTCACGTCCGTCGACTCGCCGTCGCCGCCCTCGCGCTTGTCGCGCCCGAACGTCCAGACCCTGGGCAACTTCTCGCCCGGCCCAGGCGGCGCGTACTGATACCCGTTGTTCCATGGGTCCTTGGGCGGGCCCTTCGGATCGAGATAGGTGAAACCGCGCGAGTCGGGCACCCACAGGGCGCCGAGGTTGTCGGGGTACTTGCCGTTCGCTTCGCGGAACGCCTCGAGCGCGGCGAGCACGTGCTGGATCTCCGCGCGCGCCTCCTTGCGCTTCTCCTCGGCGAACCTCCGCGCGGTGTGCACCGTGAACCAGGCGGCGAAGAGGCCGATCAGCGACACGATCAGCACGCAACCGACGATGCCGCGCACCGCGAGCGTCGCTTGCGGGGAGCGCCTGGGTTTCTCGGGCGGCGGGAGAGCGGAGGCTGCTGCGTTCATCGAGGCTTGCTGCCGCCATCATGCAACCTTTGCGCGGCGCTTCCAGTCCGTGCTGCTCGGCGCTTGTCGCGCGGGTGCGCGCGCGAGAGACTCAGGGCGTGGCCGCCCCGCGCAGCGATCCCTCGACCGCCTTCCGCTTGCTGCCCTCGGTGGACGAGGCGTTGCGCGATCCGGGCGTGGTGCTCTGCGGCGCGCGGCTGCCGCGCGAGCTGCTCGCGAGCCTCGTGGCGCAGGTGATCGAGAAGTATCGCGCGGAGATCAAGGCCGGGAAGCTCGACGCCGCCGCGCTCGAGCAGCAGCTCGCGCGCGGCGCGCTCGCGCAGGCCGTCGAGGCGCGCATCCTGCGCGAGGATGGTGCCGGGCTGCGGCGTTGCGTCAATGCGACCGGCGTGGTGCTCAACACGGGTCTCGGCCGCGCTCCCGTGCACCCCGAGGTGGCCGAGGCGATGGCCGAGGCGGCGCGCTCCTACTGCGTGCTCGAGGTCGACCGCTGGACGAACGAGCGCAATCAGCGCGACGACCGGCTGGCGGAGCTCTGCGCGCGCCTCCTGGGCGTCGAGAGCGCGATCGTGGTCAACAACAACGCCGGCGCGGTGCTGCTCTTGTTCCAGACCTTCGCCGGTGGCAAGCAGGCGATCGTCTCGCGCGGCGAGCTGGTCGAGATCGGCGGCTCGTTCCGCGTGCCGGCCGTGATGGAGCGCGCCAACGCCCAGCTGGTCGAGGTCGGCACGACGAACCGCACGCGCCTCTCGGACTACGCCGGTGCGATCGGGCCTCGCACGGGCCTCTTGGTCAAGGTGCACACGAGCAACTTCCGCGTCGAGGGCTTCACCGAGGACGTCGGTGCCGCCGAGCTCGCAGCGCTCGGACGCGAGCGCGGGATCCCGACGGCCTATGACCTCGGTTCGGGGCTCGTCGAGGGCTCGCACATGCAGCCGCTGGCCGAGCTGCTCGGCGGCGAGCCGCTGCTGCGCGCGGCCGTCGCGAGCGGCGTCGACGTGGTCACGTTTTCGGGCGACAAGCTGCTCGGCGCGCCGCAGTCGGGCCTGCTCGTCGGCGCGCGCGGGCCGATCGAGGCGCTGCGCAAGAACCCGATCTACCGCGCGCTGCGCCTCGACAAGGTCGGCATCGCGGGCCTCGAGGCGACGCTCGAGCTCGTCTTGGACGGCCGCGGGGACGAGCTCCCGGTTCGGCGCATGCTGCGCGCGGGCGCGGCCGAGCTGAAGCCGCGCGCCGAAGAGCTCGCGCGGCGACTTTCCGGCCTGACGGGGTTGAAGGCCCAGGTCGTCGCCGGTGAATCGCAGCCGGGCAGCGGCAGCGCGCCGGGCGTCACTCTGCCGACGTACTGCGTGCGCGTGACGCACGCCCGGCTTTCCGCCGGCGGCCTGGCCTCGGCCTTGCGCGCGGCGCCCGTGCCGGTCTTCGGGCGTGTCCACGAGGGCGCGCTGCTGCTCGATCCGCGGACGTTGCTTCCGGGCGACGAGGAAGATCTGTTGGCCGCCTTCGTCCCAGTGGCCGGGACCGACTGACCCCGACCGATGGCCCGATCGACCACGCTTCCCGCGCGCGAGCGAGCATGCGCGCAGGCTTCCGAGCCCGACCATCGGCTGCGCGGGCTCATCGCGAGCCGCGAGGCGCGCGTCGGCATCCTCGGGCTCGGGACCGTCGGGCTGCCGCTGGCCGAGGCCTTCGTCGAGGCGGGCTTCCGCGTGCACGGCTACGAGATCGACGTGGAGCGCGTCGCGGCGCTCGCGCGCGGCGAGAACCCGCTCGGGCATCTGCAACACGGGATGGTCGAGCGCTTGCTCGCCAGTGGGCGATTCGAGGCCAGCAGCGACGCGGCGCGCCTCGCAGAGCTCGATGTCGCGCTGGTGTGCGTCCCGACCCCGCTCGACGCGCGGGGCGAGCCGGATCTGGGCCACGTGCGCGAGGCGTCGCGCGCGCTGGCGCGAGCGCTGCGGCCGGGCGCGCTCGTCGTGCTCGAGTCGACCACCTGGCCCGGCACGACGCGGCAGGTCGTGGGCGAGATCTTTCGCGAGCACGGCCGGTCGCCCGGCGAGGACGTGCTGCTCGCCTACTCGCCAGAGCGCGAGGACCCCGGCCGTGCGAGCGCGCGCACGGCGACGATCGCCAAGCTGGTGGGCGGGACGTGCCCGCGCTCGCAGCGCTGCGCCGAGGAGCTCTACCGCGCCGCGGTGCGCGAGGTGCACGCCGTCTCGAGCGCCGAAGTGGCCGAGGCGGCGAAGCTCTTCGAGAACGTCTTCCGCGCGGTGAACATCGCGCTCGTCAACGAGTGCAAGCTCGTGCTCGAGCGCGCCGGGATCGACGTCTGGGAGACGCTCGCGGCGGCCGGGACGAAGCCCTTCGGCTTCCAGCGCTTCGCGCCGGGACCCGGGACGGGTGGTCCGTGCATCCCGGTCGACCCGCAGTACTACGCCTGGATCGCACGCCAGCTGGGCGGAAGCTCGCGACTCGTCGAGGAAGCGCTGGCGATCAACCGCGCGATGCCCGCGCACGTCGTCGAACGCACGCGCGCGGCGCTCGCGGATCGCGGTCGTGCGCTCTCCGGTGCGCGCGTCCTGGTGCTCGGCGTCGCCTACAAGAAGGATGTCGACATCACGTCCGAGTCGCCCGCGCTCGAGATCCTCAAGCTCTTCGCCGAGGCGGGGGCCGAGGCCTTCTACTCCGACCCGCACGTGCCGGAATTGCTCGTCGGCGGGGAAACGCGGCGCTCCCTGGAACTCGACCCGGCGCAGCTCGCGCGCAGCGACGCGGTCGTGCTCGTCACGGACCACGCGCGCTTCGACTACCGGCTGATCGCGCGCCACGCGCGGCTCGTCGTCGACACGCGGCACGCCTTCGCCGAGCGCGGCCTGCGCTCGTCGAAGGTGCTCGACGCCTGAGCGCGGGCGTCACCTCACGCTCTGGCCGCCGATCACCCAGTTGTCGAAGGTCCCGGGCGGCATCCAGGGCGCGAGCGTGCGCGCCGCGCTGAGCCGGTCGTTGTCGCTCTCGCTCGCATCGCCCGCGATGCGCAGCAGGAACTCCTTGACGCGCTCGCGTTCCGCGCCCGCGGAGTTGATCAGCACGTTGCCCGCGACCAGCACGGCCTGCGCGGTCGCGATGCCCTGCGCGGGGTCGGAGCGCCGGGCGTGCAGCGACTCGAGCCGGTCGAGCAGCTCGGGACCCGAGGGCCGCCCCAGGCTCGAGGTGAGCAGCGCCTGCGTGCGCACGCCGGGATCCGGATCCGTGGCCGCGATGCCGACCAGGACCGGCTCGGTCTCGTTGCGCAGTCCCGAGACGAGCAGCTTGCGCGCGATCGAGCTCCCGCCGGCCGCCACGAGCTCGTTGTAGTGCGCAGCCAGCGCGTCGGAGCCGCCTGCGCGCATCCCGAGCAGCGCGAACTCGGTGTACATGCCCGTGTTCGCCAGTCGCGTGAGCGAGGCCGCGGCCAGCTCGACCGGCGCGGCGCTCGCGATCGCGTAGGCGATCGCGCTGCGCAGCGGGCCGTTGCCGCGCGCGTCCGCGAAGAGCGTCTCGGCCATCGCGAGCCAGCTCGTGGCGTCCGCGCGCAGGAGCGCGGAGAGCGAGAGCTTCACCGCCGTCGGGTCCTGGCCCGCGGTCAGGAACAGCGCGCGAAACTCCTCCAGGCCGCGCTCGTCGGAGAGATTCTCGGACAGGTGAACCAGGAGCCCGCTGTAGACCTCGGCCTGCTCGGGGTGCAGTCCGCGCAGCTCGAGGATCTTCCCCAGGTACGAGAGGTCGAGCAGGTAGCGCTCGCCGTCGCGCGCCTGGATCAGCTGCTCCGCGAGATCCTGCTGCTCGGGCGGCTGCACGTCGGCGAGTGCCTCGAGCACGCGCACCGTGAACGCATGCGCGTCGACGGCGAGCGCGCTCTTCGCGGAGCCGTAGCACGTGATCGCCGCTCCGAGCGTGAACACCGCTCCGGCGCAGGCGAGCTCGTCCTCGTGCAAGCCGCCCTTCTCGAGCAGCGCCAGGGCCTCCTCGCAGCGCGCGGGCGTGGCCAGCAGCCCGGTCAGCAGCGCCGTGAGTTCGGCGGAGTCCTGGGCCGCGTAGGCCAGCGCGACGCGTCGCAGGAGTGACACGAGGTCCTCCTCCGCCGCGGCCGTCGGCGCGGCGGTCGCGGGCGGCGCCAGGTCCTCGCGCGGCGCTGCGGGTTGGAGCTCCAGATCCGCGCCGGAGAGTGCCTGCGTCGGCTGCTCGTCCTGTGCCAGGACGAGCGCCGGGGGTTCGGGTCGTGCAGCCCCAACCCACCACTCGAATGCCAGGGCGACGATCACGCACGCGACGCAGGCGAGGAACCAGCGCATGGAAGGCTCCCGCCTCAGGGCGACACGTGGCATTCCAAGGTCTGCGCGTCCTCGATCGTCCCGGCCGATCCGGCCGAGCTGCAATTGCACTTGGGGATCGAGATCCCGGTGCTGATCAGGCCCACGGTCAGGCATTCGCACTTGTAGAGCTGCACGGCCATGTCCGGCGCGGGCTGGCAGGCCGTGCCTACGTTCAGCGCGCCCTGGCACTCCTGGTGCGCCGGGTAGACGAACTCGTTGCGGAAGCATTTCGAGCCGCCGATCGTGAGCGGAACGCCGAAGATCTCGACGCCCAGACCGCAGCGCGAGAAGGAACCTTGACGGTCGACGCGCGCGGCGACATTCGTGGCGCGCACGTCGGGGCAACTCGGGCCGTCCTGCGCGCGCAGGCTTGGAACGAGGGCGCAGGCGAGCAGGATCGTGACGGACAGCTTGTGCATCGGGATCTCCTCTTTCTCTCTTGCGGGTCGGTTCAGTTGCACGAGGTCGTCAGTCCGGCCTCGGTGAAGCCCAGCGCTCCGGCGCTGCGGCATTCGCAGGTCGAGATCCAGGAGCCGCCCTTGCCCTGCGGCACGCAGCTGCACAGCTCGAGCTCGATCGGCACGAGCCCGCCTTCCGCGCAGCGCATGCCCTCGGCGAAGGCGCCCAGGCACTCCGTGTGCGAGGCGACGCGCGTGTGCCCGGTCGGGCAGCGCTTGCCGGCGAGCGTGATCGTGACGCCGAGCACGTTCAGCTTCATGTAGCAGATCCGCCAGGGCGGGAGCACCGTCGACGCGCCGGGCACGAACGACGCCCCTTGATGGGGGCAGCCGCCTCCGGACTGGGCGCCGAGCGGTGCGATCGTGAGAGCGGCGAGGGCGAGAACCGGAAGCAGGGTCGCGGTGAGCAGCTTACGCATATTTCCTCCAGCGGAATGACGCTCGGCTCACGCCCGGGTTGCGGGCCGCGCGAGGAAATACGTTCGAGCGCAGGCTATGCTCCGCGCCATGACCGAGACACCGAAGCGACTCACCGACTACGCCGACTGCGCCGGTTGAGCGGCCAAGCTCCCCCAAGGGGAGCTCGCGCACGTGTTGCGCGGCCTCAACACCGGCAAGAAGGACGAGCGGCTGCTCGTGGGACCCGACACTTTCGACGATGCGGGCATCGTCGAGCTCCGGGGCGTCGAAGGTCTGCCCGCGGATACGAACGTGGCGCTGGTGCAGACGGTCGACTACTTCCCGCCGGTCGTCGACGACCCCTTCTTCTACGGCGCGATCGCGGCCGCGAACTCGCTCTCGGACGTCTACGCGATGGGCGGCAAGCCGCTCTCCGCGCTCAATCTGGCCGGCATCCCCAAGGACTTCCCCAAGGAATGGACGGCCGAGGTCTTCCGCGGCGGATTCGAGAAGATGCGCGAGGCGCGCTGCGTCGTCGCCGGCGGCCACACGGTCGCCTCGAAGGAAGCGCTCTTCGGCTTCGCGGTCACCGGTATCGTCGACCGCCGTCGCATCGCCGCCAACAGCGGCGCGAAGGCCGGCGACCGGCTCTACCTGACCAAATCGCTCGGCATGGGCACGCTGACCACCGCGGGCAAGCGCTCGAAGATCACCTGGAAGGAGCTCGAGCCCGCCGCGCGGCAGATGGCGACGCTCAACGAGCGCGCGGCCGAGGCCATGAACGCCGCGGGCGCGCACGCGGCGACCGACATCACCGGTTTCGGCCTCGTCGGTCACGCGCGCAACATCGCCGCGGCGAGCTCGGTCACGCTGCGCATCGAGCTGGCGCGCATGCCGCTCTTCGCCGGCGCGCTCGAGCTCGCGCGCGCCGGATTCAACTCCGGCGCCGCAGGTCGCGGCCGCAAGGGACTCGCGGCCGAGGTTGCGATCCGCTCCGGCCTGGACGAGACGCTGGTAAACCTCGCCTTCGACGCCGAGACCTCCGGCGGCCTCCTGATCTGCGTGCCCGTCGCCTCGGCCGCGAAGCTCGAGCGCGAGCTCGCCGCGCGCGATCAGCTCGTGTGCGCGATCGGCGAGGTGCTGCCGCGCGCCGAGCGCTGGATCGAGCTCGTCTAGCGGTGTCGCACGCGCCGGAGATCCGCCCGCGGATCCTGGGCGAGCGCGGCTCGCCGCTCGAGGCGCCCGAGAACACGCTGCCGAGCCTCGCGCGCGCGCTCGAGATCGGCCTCGACGGCGTGAGTTTCGACGTGCGCCGCACGCGCGACCACGCCCTCGTCTTGATCGCCGACGAGACGCTCGAGCGCACGACCACGCTCAGCGGGCGCGTCGCGGCCCATCGCCTGGTCGAGATCGCGAGTTGCGACGCGGGCTCGAGCTTCGCCGCGCGCTTCCGCGGCACGCGGGTGCCCCTGCTCCAGGAAGCGCTCGCTGTGGGGCCCGGAGCATGTTGGGTCCGCGTGCACCAGCGCGGGCTCGCGCAAGCGATCGCAGCCGACGCGCGCACCGCCGGCCGCGAGAAGGAGCTGCGCGTCGTCTCGGAGATCCACGACGTGTGCGTCGAGGCGCGCGAGGCCGGACTCAAGGCGATCCTCGTCGCCAACACAGCCGACGAAAAGCTGGCTCGCTTCGTGCGCGAGGAGCACCTCGCGGGGTGTGCGCTGCCGATCCGCGAGTGGCGCCGGGCCGGCGCCGACTTCGACTTCAAGCACGAACGCGTCGCGCTGGGCATCGACGGACCCGCGGAGCTCCTCGACGCCGTTCGTCTTCCGCTCACGGCCTTCAGCACGCGCGAGCCTCTGCGTGCGCTGGCCGTGCGCACGCTCACTCAGCTCGCACCGCAGCACGACGCCGGCCATCCGATCCGCTGCGAGCCGCTCGAGCTGCAGCTCTCCGAACCCGGCAGCACCCGCGGCGACTGGTTCGGCAGCTGGGAGAGCGCGGCGCACGTCCGGAACCCGTTCGCCTTCGCGACGCGCGTCACGGCCGGCATCCTGCCGCGCCACGGCGCCTTCGAGATCCAGAAGCTGCCCGTCGCGCTCCAGCTCGCGCCCGGCGCGGAGGCGCGCGTGCCGTTCGCGCTCTCCGGCGGCGCGTGGGGGCCTGGAATGGATCCGTGCTTCTTCGCGCTCTTCCGCTGGAAGCGCGGCCCCGGACGCGCCGCGGGAACGCTGCTGCTCGACGCGCCGCTCGAGCGCGTGCGCACGGTAGTCGCCGATGCGCTCCCGACGCGGCTCGTGCTATTGCGCGAGTCGAAGGACGATGTGACTGCGACGATGCTCCTGCGCCGGCGGGGGAGGAGCGTGTTCGTGAGCCTCGAGAGCGGCGTCGATCCGAAGGCGGCGCACACCGTGGTCTACCTCGACGGCGAGTACCACTTCGGTGCGCGCGGAGTTCGCGTCCCGCTGCCGGCGGACTTCGATCAGCGTCGCGGGGGCGTGCGGTTCAGCTGCGGCGTGTTCATTCTCGTCGACGGAGAGCGCCGCGTGCGGCGGTGGGCTGGCGGCGTGCCCGATCCGATCGGGTGCGGCTCGCCGGGATTGCTCCTCCCGCACGGGCGGGCCTGAGCATCAGGGCTTCTTCGAGACCTTCAGCACCGCGTTCGCCGGGCCTCCCCCGGTCCACTCGAAGCGCGCTCTCTCGTAGGGCGACCGCCCCGGCTTGCCGTCTTCTCCAAAATCGATCGTGAAGTCGATGTGGTAGGCGGCCGGAAGGAGGCGCAATTCGAGCTTCCCCTGCGCGTCGGTCTCGCCCTGCACCGCGTGACCGGACTCCGGCGTGTCGGGGCGGACGAGCACCAGCTTCTTCGCGAGTCCGACTCCCGATACGGCATCGACGAGCTGGAGTGAACCATCGACGAGCGGCGCGTCCCAGCTGACGCGCAGCGTGCCCTCGCTCGCGACCGTCCAACTACCCGGCGGCGACCAGCTCCACCTTCCGCGCGGGCCGGTGACCACGAACTTCACCGGGCCGGGGGCGATCGGGCCGCTCACGCCGCGCCCGTTCGCGTCGAGTTCGATCACGCCGCCGGATTGCGCTTGGTCCGTCGAACTGATGTCGACGCGCGCGTCGGTGGCGGGCGTACCGTTGACGCGCATCTCGACCTCGATACGGCCGGGGAGCTTTCCGACGAGCTCAAAGTCCTTCTGCAGCTCACGGCCCGCGGGGATCTCGACTTCTCCAAGTTCGATCCTCGTGCCCGGCTGGCCCCAGCTGCGGTTCGCGCCGTCATGGACCCTGGTCTCGGGATATTGCAGGCTCACGCGGGACTTTCCAACGCGCAATGGCCCTGTGCGGAATGTGCCATCGACCGCAACCGAGTTGGGTGCCGGCCTCTTGCTCACGTCCAGCAGGAACTCGAGCTCATCCAGCTGCTCGGGATCGAGGTTCAGCGGCAGCACGAGCAAGGTGCAGCCCGCGACCGGCGCCTTCTCGAAGCCGAGAACGCGGCCGACCAACGACCCGCTCGCAGGCAAGCAGACGTCCACCACCTTCTCGGTATCCGTCACCGCGATCGCGAGTGCGTCGAGATCGGTGGCGAGGAGCGGCGTGAGCTCCGCATGCAGAGCATACGTCCCCGCGGCGATAGCCCCGAAGCTCGCGCGTCCGTCAGCGTCGCTCGTCGCCTCGCGCTGGCTAGGCCCCGCGGCGGATCTCGTCCAAATGTCGTTCTCCTGCCCCGGGGGCGCGCTCGGCCCCAGAGTCACACTGATTCCGGCGCGCGGAGTCTTGCCGTCGGATTCGAGCACGCGTACCACGACCGTCGCGCCGCGGCGCAACTCCGCCGTCAACGCGCGCACTTCACCCGGTTCCAAGCTCTCGATGTGCAGTTCGCACGGCGCGTAGCCTTCGGCGATCACGCTCAGCGTCTGCTCGTGCGGGATCAGGCCCTCGATGAGGCCGCCCGTGGGCGGGTTGCGATTGGCATTGAAGACTTCGAACTGATTCGGGCTGAAGTTCACGTTAACGAAGCGCACCCGCAACGTGTAGTGCTCGACGGGCGCGCGCGATGCGGCGTCGACGACGGCGAGGCTCACCGATGCGGCGCCCGTGAGCCTGGCGTCCACGCGCTGTCCAGGCTGAACCCCGTCCTTCCTCCAGGGCCTGAACTTCGGATCGTCGATTGTGATCGAGTAACTGCCCGGCTCGAGGTCGTCGAAGCTGAAACTCTGGGAGGATTGCGCGATCTTCTTCGCCTTGCGCGGTTCCATGCCCGGCGCACTGAGCACGATCTCGCCCACGTCATCGTCGAATGTGTAGAAAGGTCGCGCGAAGGTCACGACTGTGATGCGACGCGAGTTGTCCGGACCTGCATACTGGATGTTCGCCTCTACCGTCTCGCCGGCGCGCACTTCGACGGTCGGACCGTCGATCCAGTTGGCGATCTCGGAGTGGGCCTTGAGCTCGACGTGCCCGGGCGGGAGGCTCTCGAGCCGGAATGCCCCGCTCGACCTGTCGGCCTGCGCGTGGGCACGCGTAGCGTCCGCGCCGTCGCCGCGGGCCACGGTGCCGCCGTCTGCGTAGACCATCCAGTTGTCCTGCGTCGGATTGCCTTGCCCATCCAGGACACGGCCGATGATCGTCCCTCCGCGCGGCAGGGTGACTTCGCCCAAGTCCTTCAGCTTGCCTGGCTCGAGCTCGCCCCAGCGCCAGCTCGCCTCGGCGCAACCTGGCAAGGAGCAATCGAGCACGAACTGGTAGGCACGCGGCGGATCGAAGCGGAGCGAGAAGCGGCCGTCGGCATCGCACTCGGCACGGAGCTCCTTCCAGTCCTCCTTCGGCCTGCCGTACTTCATCACGCGCTCGTTGTTCGACTCCCAGCCGTGGACGAGGACCTTGGCCCCGACTGCGGGCGCGCCGCCTTCGAGCATGAAGCGCCCGCGCAATTCAGCGAGCTGCACACCAGGCTCAGCGAGCGCGGGCGCGGCGACCGGCGCGCGTTCCTGCGCGCTTGGGGCCTCGACACGGCCCGGATCCGCTGCCGTGGGCGGGGACTCCAGCGCCGCGGGCGGCGCGGCCTCGGTCTTGGCGGCCGACTCCGACTGCGCTGCTTCCTGGGCCGGAGCTGGTGCGCCTCGCTCGAGCGCAAGCCACAAGACGCCGAGCAGGATCGCAAGAACGACGATCAGCCCGAGGAACCGACGCATGAGGACCTCCGGAGACGCGGGACCGCGAGCAGCATACTTCTCGAAACCCAGGCGGCCTACTCGAGGTTCCGGCGAGGTCAGGGATTCTTCGGGATCTTCAACACCGGTTGCGCTGACGACCTCGGTGAACGCGGGGTCATCCGCAGCATACGCCTCGACTTCGGAGCGGCCAAGGCACGCGCGAGAACCTAGAATCCTTCCCATGAAGCTCCTCCTCGTGGCTCTCGCCATCGCCTTCCTTCCTGCGCGACCCGACTCGCTCACGCTCGCCGTCGCGAAGGGAACCAAGCTCACGAAGAGCAACTCGATCTCGATCGAGACCGAGCTGAAGACTGGCTCGATCAAGATCGGCGGTCGCGATCTGCCGGCCGAGGTGATCGAGCAGCTCGAGATGACGACCCTCTTCTCGAACGACGAACGCATCGTGGACGAGTACGTTTCCGTCGATGGCGCGCGTGCGACCGAGCTCGTGCGCCGCTACGAGAAGGCCACCAAGGTGGAGAAGAATCACTTCACCTTCCCCGGTACGGAACCCAGGGACGAGGACAAGACGGTCGAGAGCCCGTTGGTAGACCACGCAGTCGCGTTCACTTGGGATCCGAAGGAGGAGAAGTACGCGCGCGCCTACCGCGGTGACGAGGGCGAGAAGGACTGGCTCGAGAAGCTCGAGGCGGAGTTCGACTACGAGGACATCCTGCCCAAGGGCAAGGTCGAGGTCGGCGACACGTGGAAGCTCGACACGAAGCAGTTCGAGAAGATCACGGGGCCCGGCGGCTCGCTCTCGTACCCCAAGAAGTCGAAGAGCGATTCCGACCCGTTCAAGGACGGCCTGAAGGGCACGATCGAAGCGCGCTACGACGGCAAGCGCACGGTCGACGGTCGCGAGCTGGCCGTGATCCACCTGCACGCGGACGTGCACGGCTCGGCCAAGCCGGACGAGTCGGCCGAGATGCCGATGGAGGTCGAGATCAGCCTCGACCTCGAGGGCGAGTACTTGTGGGACCAGGAGCACGGGCACCTCGCGTCCTTCGAGCTCGAGGGGCCGGCCGGGATGAAGTTCTCGGGCTCGAAGGAGATCGCGGTGAACGAGCAGACGTTCACGATGGAGCTGAAGTTCGAGCTCGAGGGGACGTGCAAGCTCTCGGGACGCATCGAGTGACGTCGGTTAGTATTTGCAGCCCATGAAGTTCCTCCTCGCCGTCCTGACGACCGCCTTCCTGGCCCCGCGCGCCGACACGCTCGCCTTCAACGTGCAGCAGGGCGAGAAGATCAAGAAGACGATCGCGTGCTCGATCGAACTCGATGCCACGAAGGTCTCGATCAAGATCGGCGAGAGCGAGCTGCCCGAGGAGACGCTGAGTCAGTACGAGGTCTCGATGGCGAACTGGATCGACCTCACGCTGGAGGACGAGTACGTCGCGTTCGGGAAGGGTCGGCCGACCGGGCTCGTGCGCCGCTTCCAGACCGTCAAGAGCCGCTCGAAGACGCACGACAAGCAGCCCAACAAGACGCCGCTGGACAAGGACGAGACGTTCGAGAGCCCGCTGGCCGGCAAGGCGGTCGAATTCGGCTGGAACGCGAAGGACGAGAGCTGGCAGTGCATCTTCAAGGGCGACGAGGGTGACCCGAAGCTGCTCGAGACGCTCAAGCCCGACATGGATTGTCTCGCGTTGATGCATCCGGGAACGCTCAAGGAAGGCGAGAAATGGAGCATCGAGCCCAAACGGCTCGGCGACTTCATCAAGCCCGGGGGCGAGCTGCCGTTCCCGCAACAGCCGGAGAGCGGCCTGCACATCGATTTCACGAGCCAGGCGAGCGGCACGATCGAGGCGACCTACGCCGGCACGCGCGAGGTGAAGGGCCGCAAGCTCGGCGTCGTCAAGCTCGAGGTGCGGGTGAAGTCCATGCAACCGGCCGATCCGCAGCAGCCGCTCTCGTTCGCGGTCGCGGGCTCGGTCGATCTCGCGGGCGAGTACCTCTGGGACCTCGAGCGCGGCCGGCTCGCGTCGTACGAGATCCACGGGCCGGTCGAACTCGTCGCCAGCTCCGAGCGTGCCTACGTCGGCAAGGCGCCGGAGAATCGAACGATGAAGCTGCGCTTCGAGCTCGGCGGCCGGCTGCGGGCCCAGGGATCGTTCGAGTGACTCAGTTGGCGGCGCCCGATGCGCCGCTCGGGCGCGCCAGCAGGGCCTCGATCTCGGCCCGGTGCGCCTCGTCGTGCTCGCGCATCCTGCGCGGCAGGTCCTCGAGCGCGATCGGCCCGACGCGCTCGAGCGTGCCCGAGCGTTTCCATTGGCGCGCGTTGACCCCGCGCAAGCGCGCCAGGCTGGCCGAGCGCGCCGTGCGGAAGCGCTGCAGCGCGAGATAGGGGTCCTTCGTGCGGTAGTCGCGCTGCTTGGCCAGCGCATCGCCGTCGAAATCCGCCAGCGCGGGCTGCTCCTCCGCGAGCAGGCGCTCGATGCGCATGAGCCAGCCCTCGCGCTCGAGGTCGGCCAGGTGCCAGAGCTGCTCGTTGAGCGACCAGTGCTCCTCGTCCGGGCGTTCGCGCGCGCGCGGATCGCCGAGCTGGTCCAGCGCGTGGACCAGGAACGGGCCGAACTCCTCGAGCGACTTCAGCAGCTTGTCCATCGATGCGATCCTGGGATGCGATTGCAAGCGGGGTGTCTTGCGCTTCTAATCCTCGGCCCGAGCGGGAGTGGATCGGTGCTGGTGTGCCGCCCGGTCTTCAAAGCCGGTAGGGGCTCGTGAACAGCGGGCCCGGTGGGTTCGATTCCCATGCACTCCCGCCAACCGCGCGCAGGCACGCGCGGTCGCGGTCTACCAACGCGTCGCGAGCAGCGCGACGCAGTTCAAACGCTCCTGGATCACGATCAGCCGGCGCGCATGCGCCTGGGCGTCGCCGGCGCACATCGGGCAGTCGATGGGTTCGGGCGGCGGATCGTCGACGCGGCAGGCGCTGCGCGCGAGCGCGCTCGTATCTCTCGAGCTGGCGCTCGTGCCCGCGGAGAGGCCGAGGCCGGTGACCAGCACCGCCAGGCACAGAATCGATCGCTTCATGTCGAACTCCTTTCGGGACGAGTCCAGGCTAGCACGCCCGGCTCGCGCGGCCAATCCAGGCCGGGACAGGGCCAGGATCGGCTCCCCTGGGCCAGGGCTGGAGAGGCCGGAGGAGGAAAGCAGAGGGCGCTACCTTAGACTCGCGGCGTGCGCCCTGCCCCCCGGACCCCTCCCGCTACCCTGGCCCTGCTGCTGTGTGCGCTGTCCGGGTTCCTGGCTCCCGCTGCCCAGGCCGGTCAGGTCGTGCACGTGCGCCTGGAAGGCGAACTCGACCGCGGCATGCTGCCCCAGCTCGCGCGCGCGGTGCGCGCCGCCAAGTCCGAGCCCGATTCGACGCTGGTGATCGAGCTCGACACGCCGGGCGGCTCGATCGACCTGATGTGGGATCTCTCGAAGCAGATCCGCGAGGCGGCCGACGAGGGCGTGCGCACGGTCGCCTGGGTGCACCGCCACGCGGACTCGGCCGGCGTGCTGCTCACGATCAGCTGCGAGCGCGTCTACATGAGCCGCGACGCCTCGATCGGTTCGGCGCTGCCGGTGACGCTCGGCCCGGGCGGCCTGGCCCCCGTCAGCGAGGATCAGGCCGTGCGCGAGAAGGTCACTTCGGCGATGCGCGGCGACTTCCGCGCCATGGCCGAGCGCAACGGCCGCCCGCCGGCGCTGGCCGAGGCGATGGTCGATCCCGACGCGCGCGTGTACCAGATCCGGCGCGACGGCGAACTGCAGCTCGTCTCGGGCAACGAATGGGACGACCTGCGCGCGAAGCCGAACGTGCCCGAGCTCGTCGCGACCATCGCCGGCTCGGGCCAGATCCTCAACCTCTCGGCCACGCGTGCCGTCGAGCTGCGCTTCGCCGACGGGGTCGCGGAGACGCTCGAGGAGGTGGCGCAGAAGGCGGGCGCCTCCGCGGCCGTGACGATCGCGATCCAGCGCGCGCGCTCGGACGAGATCCTGCGCTGGCTGGACCTCTTCGGCCCGCTGCTCATGATCGCGGGCGTCGTGCTGGCCTACACCGAGCTCAAGGCGCCCGGTTTCGGAGTGCCGGGCATCCTCTCGATCGCGTGCTTCACGCTGCTCGTCACCGGACGCTACATGGCCGGTCTCGCCGACGTGCCGCATCTGGTCGCGGTCGTGCTGGGCCTGCTCTTGATCGCGGGCGAGATCTTCATCTGGCCCGGCTCGCTCTGGCTGGGCATCTCGGGCTTCGTGCTGCTCGTCGGCGGTCTCGTGCTCTCGGGCCTCGGCCCGGGATTCAGCCTCGAGAGCGCCTTCGACCGCCAGCGCCTGTTCTCCGCGGGAGCGTCGATGCTGATCAACGCGGCCATCGCGGTGGCGCTGATGCTGGTCCTCTCGCGCTACCTGCCGAAGACGCCCGTCTTGCGGCGGCTCGTGCTCGTGCCGGGCGCTGCGGGCGTCGTCGGCGGCGCCGTGCCCGAGAGCGGCGGGCGCCACGCCGAGCTGGCGCGCGCCGGCGCGCTCGGTCGCGCGCTCTCGCCGCTGCGGCCGGTCGGCAAGGTCGCGCTCGACGCCGATCCGAACCTCGAGTACGAGGCGCGCTCGAGCGGCGCGCTGATCGACGCCGGCGCGCGCGTGCGCGTGGTCGAGTTCAGCTCCGCACGGCTCGTGGTCGAGCCGCTGGAGGAGACGCACGCATGATGCTGGCGACCCTGCTGCTCGTCCTGGGCCTCGTCCTGATCGTCGGCGAGCTGCTCTTCCCCACGGTGGGCGCGCTGGGCGTCGGCGGCGCGCTGTCGATCATCGGCTCGATCGTGGCCGCCTTCCAGGAGGGCACCCAGGCCGGCATCGGCTTCCTGATCGCGACCGCGCTGCTCGTGCCGGCCGCGATCGTGCTGGGCATGAAGCTCCTTCCGCACAGCCCCTTCGGCAAGCACCTCGTCGCGCGCGGCGCGACGTTCACCGATGCCGCCGCGGTCGATCCGCGCGCTCGCGAGCTGGCCGGCAAGGAAGGCGTCACGGAGAACCTGCTGCGCCCGATCGGCACGGCCACGATCGACGGCCGGCGCGTCGACGTGCAGAGCCGCGGCGAGCCGATCGAAGCCGGAGCGCGCGTGCGCGTGATCGAAATCGAAGGCAACCGCGTCGTCGTCGTCCAAGTACCCAACCCCAAGTCCTGAGAACCCGATGAATCTCCCCATTCCCCTCGCACTCGCACTCTTCGCCGCCGACGACGGTCCCTCGATCCTCCAGATCGCTCTGATGATCGCCGCCGGGATCTTCCTGCTCGTCTTCCTGGTCGTGTTCCTGCGCTACGCCAGCCTGTACGTGCAGTCGGTCACGACCGGCGCCGGCGTGGGCCTGTTCCAGATGTTCGCCATGTCGCTGCGCAAGGTCGATCCGGCGACGATCGTCAGCGCACGCGTGATGGTCGTGCAGGCGCGCCTCGACGACATCACGACGCGCGATCTCGAGGCGCACCTGCTCGCCGGCGGACGCGTGATGAAGGTCGTGCAGGCGCTGATCTCCGCCAACCGCGCCGGGATCGAGCTCGACTTCCGCACCGCGGCGGGCATCGACCTCGCCGGCCGCGACGTGCTCGATGCGGTCAAGACCAGCGTCACGCCCAAGGTGATCGACTGCCCCAACCCGGCCTCGGGCAAGAACGAGGTCGCCGCCGTGGCCAAGAACGGCATCCAGGTGCTGGCCAAGGCGCGCGTCACCGTGCGCACGAACATCAAGCGCCTCGTCGGCGGCGCGGGCGAGGAGACGATCATCGCGCGCGTGGGCGAGGGCATCGTCTCGACCATCGGCTCCAAGGACTCGCACAAGGACGTGCTCGCGAACCCCGATTCGATCAGCAAGACGGTGCTCGCGCGCGGCCTGGACGCGGGCACGGCCTTCGAGATCGTCTCGATCGACATCGCCGACGTCGACATCGGCTCGAACATCGGCGCGCGGCTGCAGGCCGACCAGGCCGAGGCCGACAAGCGCGTCGCCCAGGCGCACGCCGAGCAGCGCCGCGCGATGGCCGTCGCCGCCGAGCAGGAGTTCCGCGCCTTGACGCAGGAGAACCGCGCCAAGCTGGTGCTGGCCGAGTCCGAGATCCCGCTCGCGATGGCCGCCGCGCTGAAGAGCGGCCACCTGGGCGTGATGGACTACTACCGCATGCGCAACATCGACTCCGACACCAAGATGCGCGGCTCGATCGCCGGCGGCGACACGCCGGCTACACCGGAGACGGGTTCGTAGGAGCGCGAGCGTGTTGCAGGCCGATCCCGATCTCAGCTTCGAGGAGCTGATCCAGAAGTACCTGGGTCCGGCGATCGTCGCGTTCTTCGTCTTCGTGCTGCCGGCGATCCGCGCCGCGGCGACAGCCAAGAAAGAGCGCGAGGAGCAGAAGCGGCGCACGCTCGAGCGGGGCAGCGCGCCGGAGGATACAGCGCCGTCGGGGCGCAAGGCCTGGGAGGATCTGCTCCAGGGCCGCGGTGCTGCACCGCCGCCGCTCCCGCCCCAGAGCGTCGAGCCCGATGTGGAAGAGGAGGAGTCGCTCGAGGACAACCCGCCGCCGCCGCTCGTGGGGCTGCCCTCCGCGAGCGCCGTCGAACCCGAACCCGAGTCGGCGGCCGAGGAGTTCATCGCGGCGCGCGAGCGCCAGGAGGCCGAGCGCCAGGAGCAAACCGCGGCCGCCGAGTACGTCGCCTCCTCGCCCTACCGTCCCGGGGTCGCTCCGGAGCCGGCGAGTGCGGTCCCAGTGGTCACCGAGGCCGTGCGCAGCGCCCCCAGCCCGGCCGAGCGCTGGTTGTTCCCGAAGGAGCCCGCGCGCGACCGGCGCGCCGCGATCCGGCGCGCGATCGTGCTGCGCGAGGTGCTCGGCCCGCCGATCGGCCTGCGCTGAGGATTGGCCGCCGTGGCCCGCTACTGGTTGGTCAAGTCCGAGCCGAGCACGTTCTCGTTCCAGGACCTGCTCGATTCCCCCAGGAAGCGCACGCGTTGGGAGGGGATCCGCAACTACACGGTGCGCAACTTCATGCGCGATCAGATGGCGGTGGGGGACGAGGTGCTCTTCTACCACTCGAGCTCGGAGCCCAGCGGCGTGGCCGGGATCGCGCGCGTCAGTGCGGCGGCGATCCCCGATCCGACGCAGTTCGACCGGCGTTCGGAGGGCTACGACCCCAAGTCCAAGCGCGAGGCCCCTGCCTGGCTCGCGGTCGAGCTCGAGGCCGTGCGCGCGCTGCCACGATTCGTGTCCCTGGCGGAGATCAAGGGCCATCGCGCGCTGTCGAAGATGCTGCTCGTGCAACGCGGGCAGCGGCTCTCGATCCAGCCCGTGACGAGTGAGGAGTGGCGCGTGGTGCTCGGACTCGGCGGGATCGATCCTCGTAAGTAGGTGATCTGCAAGCGCTTGCGGCTTCCTCGCGTGCCCACTGGACCGCGCACTGGCCGACGCCACAATGGGAGCCCCCCGGCCAGGCCGGCAAACCTCCGAAGCCCTCTAGGAACAACTCGATGAGTCAGAACTACGAGAACCTCGTCAAGCTCGTGAACGATGTGCGCGACGACGTGTCCAAGGCAGACACCGGCAACAAGGCCGCCACCGCGCGCGTCCGCAAGTCGATGATGGAGATCAAGAACGTGGCCCAGGAGATCCGCAAGGAGATGCTGGAGCTGCGCGACGCTGGCAACAAGCCCTGAGCGATCGCACGCAGGTTCCGACGCATCCGCCTGGGGTCCGCCTTGGGCGGATGCGTCATTCCTGCCCCTGGAGGAGTCTGATGAAGCGCTGGATCGCACCGTTCGTGGCCTTGCTCGCCCTCTGGGGTGCTCTGCGGGCCCAGGAACCCACGTCGCCCCCCGCTCCCGCGCCCGTGCGCGGCAGCACGGTCATCGTCGTTCGACACGCCGAGAAGGACCCCCAGGGCGACCCGAAGGACCCCGGGCTCTCGGCGGCGGGGAAGGCCCGCGCCGAGGCGTTGGCGCGCCTCGTCGCGCCCGCCAAGCCCACGCTGCTCCTCGCCAGCGAATTCCAGCGCTCACAACGCACGCTCGAGCCGCTGGCCCAAGCCCTCGGGGTGAAGGCCGAGGTGCAGCCCGCCGGCAAGGGCGCTGAACTCGTCCAGCGCCTGCGCGCGCTGCCCGAGGGCTCGGTGAGCGTCATCGTGGGCCATTCGAACACGGTCCCGGCGCTGGTCGCCGCCCTGGGCGGCAAGATCGAGCGGCTCGAGAAGGGTTCGCTGGCCGAGACGGAGTACGGGCGGATGTTCGTGCTCACGCTGCCGCCCGCGGGCAGCGCGGAGCATGTCGCGACCACGACGCTCGAGCTCGCCTACGGCAACTGAGCGCTCGCGAGCTCGCGCAAGCGCGCCACCGCGCGCGCGCCCTCGGGTCCCAGCGCGCGCGTCCATTCGTTGACGTACAGCTCGACGTGCTTCCAGAGCACATCGTCCGACTGTTCCTGCGCGTGGCGGCGCATCGTGACCAGCGCCTCGTCGCGCCGCGCGCGCGCATGGTCGATCGAGCGCCCGATCGCGTCCTCGAGCGCCGCGGCGGTCGCCGGCCCGAGGTCCTCGCGCACGGCGATCCCGCCCAGCGGCAGCGGCAGCCTCTCGCGTTCCTCCCAGCGCGCTCCCAGGTCCTCGACCAGCTCGAGGCCCATCCCGGCGTACGTGAAGCGGCCCTCGTGGATGCAGACCCCGAACTCGGCCTCGCGCGCCGCGAGCGCGGGCAGGATCTCCGAGAAGCGCACCTGCTCGACCCGGCCTTCGCCTGGATGGAAGAGTCGGTAGAGCAGGCTGGCGCTGGTGTGCTCGCCCGGGCAGATGACCCGCGCGTCGGCGTGAATCCCGTGGGCGCGGGCGCCGGGTGCGGCGATCAGGACCGGCCCGACGCCGAAACCGAGCGCCGCGCCCGCGCCGAGCACGCGGATCTCGGGCCGGCCGGCGAGCGCGGCGAAGCTCACCTTGCAGGCGTCGAAGTGGCCCGCGAGGAAGCGGACGTTGAGCTCCTCGATGTCGTGCAGCTCGAACGCGAGCTCGAAGCCCGGCGTCGCGATGCGCCGCTCGAGCAGCGCATGGAACGCGAAGGTGTCGTTCGGGCAGGGCGAGATGCCGACCGTGAGGCGCTTCACGAGAGCTCTCCGAGCGCCAGCGTGCGCGCGGCCGCGAGTGCCGCGGGGATGCGCCAGCTGCGCTTGTCGCGCTGGCCGACGACGTTCGAGATGCCGCGCACGATCGTGCACGGGACGCGCGCCAGCGCACAGGCGAGGGCGACCGCGAAGCCCTCCATGTCCTCGGCCGCGGCGCCGGGGAAACGCTGCAGCCGCTCTCCGGCCTGCGCTGGGGAATCGCAGGCTCTGCAGACCGTGAGGAGCAGCGCGGCGGCGGCGCCTCCGGGGACGAGCGCCAGCCGGTCCTCGATCCCGGGCCAATGGGGGAAGCCGGACCCTATGCCCTCGAGCGCCACCTCGCGGAAGCTCGCGGCGCTGCCGAGCGAGAGGCGCGCGGGCTCGTAGGTTCCGGCGATGCCGACGAGCAGCACGCGCGCGGGGGCGTGCCGGGCGACGAGCTCCGCAGTCCGCGCGGCGGCGGCGACCGGTCCGAAGCCGCACAGCTCGACCTGCGTCGCGCGATTGGGAAAACCGCCCAGCGACGCGAGCTCGGCCAGCTCGAGCTCGGTCGGTACGAGCAGCAGCGTCCCCCCGGTTTTCATCCAGAACATTTTCGCCGCGGGGGAGCCTCGCGTCCACGCGCTCGTTACGCTCCTCGGCATGACGATCCGCCACCTGACGCTGGGAGCCCTGCTGCTGCTGCTCCTCGGACCTGCCTGCCAGACCGGAACGAAGTCCACGCCTGCCGCCGCGCCGGTTCCGGCGTTGGCGCAGCCGCCGGCTCCGAAGCAGCCTCCGGCCGAGCGCCTGCTCGCGCTCGCACAGCAGGACAACCGCGTGATGCAGCACCTGCGCCACCTGACGAAGGAGATCGGTCCGCGCTTGACGGGTTCGGAGCGCTACGACCGCGCCGCGCAGTGGTGCCTCGAGCAGTTCGAGAGTTGGGGCCTCGATGCGCGGCTCGAGACCTGGGGCGAGTTCCCCGTGCGCTTCGACCGCGGCGTGCAGCGCGGGCGTGTGATCAAGCCCGAGGCGCGTGAGCTCGAGATCCTGACGCGCGCCTGGACGCCCGGCACGAACGGTCCGCTGCGCGCCCCGGCGCGGCTCGAGCCCGTCGATGACGCCGAGTTCGCGGCGCGCAAGGCCGAGTTTTCCGGGACCTGGCTGCTGCGGCGCTCGAATCGCACGCTTTCGGCGCTGCGCAACGAGCTGGCGGGCGCCCTACCGGCCGGGTTCGTGAGCTCCTCGGGCGGGGAGTCGCTGAACATGACCGGCGTGGACGGTCGCACCCTCGAGCAGATCCAGAAGCAGGTGCCGCCCGAGATCGTGCTGCGCGGCGACCAGTTCAAGGAGCTCGAGGCGCAGCTCCTGAAGGGCGAGCAGGTCCGGCTCGAGTTCGAAGTCGAGAACAAGCTCGTCGCCGGCCCCGTGCCGTGCCACAACGTCGTCGCCGACCTCGTCGGTTCCGAGTTCCCCGACGAGTTCGTGATCGTCGGGGGCCACCTCGACAGCTGGGACGGCGCCGAAGGCGCGCAGGACAACGGCACCGGCGTCGCCTCGACGCTCGAGGCCGCGCGCCTGATCGCCAGCCTGGGGGTCAAGCCGCGGCGCACGCTGCGCTTCGTGCTCTTCGGCGGCGAGGAGCAGCAACTCTACGGATCGAAGGGCTACGTCAAGGCGCATGCGGCGGAGCTGAGCAGGATCAGCGCCGTCCTGATCCACGACTTCGGCGCCAGCCCGCTCACGGGCCTGGACGTGACCTACGCGATGCTCACGGACATCCAGCGCGTGCTCGCCCCGCTGGCCAATCTGGACCGCATCCGGCCCGTGACCGTGAACGAGCGCCTGGGCCTCGTGAACAGCGGCGATTCCGACCACGCGACGTTCCTCGAAATGGGCGAGAACGCCGTGCCGGCCTTCTTCTGGAACCAGAGCGGAGCGGGCTACGACCACGTGCACCACACGCAGTTCGACACGTTCGAGACCGTCGCAGCGGCCGATGAGGAGCACAACGCGCGCGTCGTCGCGGTCGCGGCTTTCGGCCTGGCGCAGCTCGACCACCTGCTCGATCGCACCGACATGGCGCCGCTCTCGCCGCGCCGGTTGGGTGTCGCAGGCTTCACGGGCGCGATCCTGAAGGAAGTGCTCCCCGAGGGGCGCGCGAACATGGCCGGCTGGCAGGAGGGAGACGAGCTGCTGACCGTCGACGGAGTCGAGGTCAAGAACCGCGAGGACCTCGTGCGCGCGATCAACCAGGGCGGTCCGCGCAAGACGATCCGGCTGCGGCGCGGAAACGAGGTGATCGACACCGAGCTGGACTGGTCGAGCGATCCCGACGAGGTCGAGCGCTCGGCGCGCGCTGGCCGGCGCGAAGCCTGGCTCCAGAAGCGTGCCCCGCCCGCGGGCGGGAAGTGAGCGGCGCGCTCAGGCGTCGTGCACGGGGCCCGACCCCGTGAGCGCGGCCTCGAACGTGCGCCGCACGTAGACCGGCACCATCTCGCGCCGCCATTCGTGATCGCCGGGGACGTTCGGCAGCGGGTGGCACTGCTTGTGCGCGAGCTCGGCGACGCGCGCGAGCGCCTGCTGCAGCTCCTCGAGGCGCGCGGGCCGGCCCACGAGCTCGTCCGCGATCCGGCGCACACGCACGGGGCGCGCCGCGAGCGCGCCGATGACGAGATCGGCCTCGCGGATCGCGCCAGCGGGATCGAGCTCGAGTCGCACGGCCACGCCCAGCAGCGGGAAGTCGATCGAACCGCGCTCGCGCAGCTTGCCGTAGGCGCCGCGGTGACCGCTGCCGCGCGGCGGCAAGCGGATCTCGGTCAGGAGCTCGCCCGGCTCGAGCTTCTTGTTCATCACGCCGTCGGCGACCCAGAGCTCGTCGATCGGGACGACGCGCCGCGCGCCCTGGCGCTGGAAGACGAGCTCGGCGCCGAGCGTCATCAGCGCCGGCGCGGAGTCGTTCGAGGCCGCGGCGACGCACTTCGAGCCGCCCTCGACCACGTGGCACAGCGCGCCGTCCTTCTTGAGGCAGAAGCCCAGCGCCTGGCGCCAGAAGTAGGTCTGGTTGTACCACTGGCAGCGCGTGTCGAGCAGCACGTTGCCGCCCAGCGTGCCCATCGTGCGCA
>Ga0315912_10001324_pt1 | contig 31223 bp, 35 predicted proteins | sample VfabasoilMG_FD_204469 | JGI IMG/M metagenome (GOLD analysis project Ga0315912, IMG submission 204469) | Garden soil microbial communities collected in Santa Monica, California, United States - V. faba soil | ecosystem: Environmental > Terrestrial > Soil > Garden | place: USA: California...
CTACCGCCGCTACGAAACACCCTGGGAAGTGTACCGGGCACTACCCAACGCGGGCCGCTATTTGAAGGCAGGACAGACCCTGCGCGCGCTGACGAAAAAGGCTCGCCAGGAGAGCGACACCGAAGCCGCAAAACGAATGCAACAGGCCAAGCGAATTCTGTTCGCGGATCTGTTTTCGGCAAAGAGGTCGGCGTGAAAACAAAAGGCTGTGGAAATGACGGGCGGTGGAAAGCGAGGGAAACCAAAGGCAGGTTTTCCTTCTCTTTCCACCGCCCTTGGAAATCGCACGGCGATTCCCACATTCCCACAGCCTCGACGACGATCCCTTCTTCGCGCTACACAAACTCAACGAAAGGAGCCCCAGTCACCATCTCATTCCTTTAGGCTCATCCTTCGATGAGAAAATGCTCGAGGCTAAGGATTGGGCGTTGAGTATTATTGAGACCGAAGCCCGGTTTTACGGCGATGCGGTCGTTGCAGTAGGGAAACTGACCAGTTTAGAAAACAGGCGCCTCTTGGTTGGAATCTTAAACGAACTGGCGAGCGAAAGCGACGCATAGCGACCGTCAAGGCAGGTCTTTAAGTTCTCTCGGCGCTCCGCCTGATTGAAGGCAAGAGACTCGTCTCGCGACAAGAGCGACTGCTTGCACAAGGACGGATAGAAACCATCTAAGCAGGTCTTTAAATTCTCACGGCAATGTCAGGTCCGGTTGCTGGCCGATCCAGCCTCGCAACTGTTCAAGTACTTCCGGCGTCAGCCGACTACGCGGGCCGCGTGGCCCTGCCGCGGGCTTCTCCATTCGCCCCGTGCTTCGCTTGGTCGCCGAGATTCGTTTGGCCCACGTTACACTCACTCGAAACCGTGCCGCCAGTTCCGTCAAGCTTCCTTCCTTTTCCTGGTGCGCCTCCAGTAGTTTCCGACGTAGATCATCCGAATAGGCCTTCGCCATTTTCAGTCGCCAGCCGAGTTCCCAGAGCAGTCTCTATTATCTATGGAAATGCTCTAGCGCCATGCGGGAGTTCACGATTGGCATGGACGTGGATGCATTTCTGGCCAGCCGCCGGACCACGTATGCCGTGACCAGAGCGCTCGAAATCATCTCGGAGGCATCGCGTCGACTTGCGGATGATTTCAAGGCAAGGCATCCGGCCATCGATTGGCCTGCCATCGCCGCGGCGGGCAACGTTTATCGGCACGATTATGAGACCGTAGACGATGCGCTACTTTGGCACACCGCGATGCACAGCTTGGACGCGCTAGAGATCGCTGTCCGCGAGGAATTGCGGCGATTGGGCTCTATTAGCGCCTGATCTGGCAGGGCTCGCAATTGGCATGGTAATTCAACGCCGAGGGTGTAGAGTTGGCGGACGATCCGGCCGGAACCGCTGATTGGTCACCCAAAACCATCGCACAATCAGTCAAGTTGGACGCTTTGCGCGACGAATGTGATAGATGGTCCAGAATGCAGAGGAATGGGAACGCCGAGTGCGCCGGCCGCGCTCAAACTACTCCGGCAAACCGACTTTCCTTTTCAATTCGCTCAGCCGCGGTTCACCGCGAAGGAATGCGAGATTCGAGGAAAGGAGAAAGTCCCTTCCGATCCGGGCCGGTCCCATGGGAACCATGCGAGACAACGATTCGAAAGTGCGATCCTTGTCTTGCAAAGCGGCAAAAATCTGGGTCTTGCTGGCTAGCCGCGGCAGCAGTTCGGCAATACGCTCGGCATCGTCGCGGCGGCCCGCCTTCGCGTAGGCGATTCCCAGCACCTGAGCACCTGGCTCCATGAGGTGGCCCTTCCAGACGGTCTCCAAAATTCGGACGGCTTCCTCATTCTGTCCCTGCCGCTGCATATGTTCCGCCCAGCAACTGCTTCGAGCCTGATCGCTCGGCGCGCCCTTCTGGCAATGGTTAAACGCATCATCGAACCGGCCCGCGGCTCGAAGCGCGACGGCGAGCAGACTGTGGGTCTGCTGGGATAGCGGCTCGATTTCTTCCGCGGCGCGCAACTGGCGAATCGCGTCTTCCACCCGGCCGAGCGGCAGCAAGAGGAACATCGCGTAATGGTTGTGCCACAGGATGTCGCGCGGCGCGAGTTCGATCGCCCGTTGAAAGCTGCGTTCCGCGGACGCCCACTGTGCTTCGCGCGCCTGCAGCATCGCCAATCCGTCGTAGGCGTCGGCAGAACGCGGATCCAATTGCAACGCCTTGCTCGCGGCGGACCATCCCTCCGCCAGCATAGCCGCGCGCTGCGCCGGGTGAAAGGCGTCAAAACCAGATTTGGCGGCTAAACCCGCGGCGATCCCCGCATACGCTGGAGCGAATAAAGGGTCCTTGGCCTGGGCCTGTCGAAACAGGTCAATGCTGGTCAGGATCCCACGTACCGCCGGCTCTGCCGCAAACGCACGGGCACGAGTGTACAGTTCGAATGCGGGGGAATCCGCCCCCGTCCTCCGCCGGCTGGATCTCGCCACCACCGCGACCGCCAAAACGATCACCAAGGCCACGGCCGCGAAGGCCGCCCATCGCCACCGTCCGAACCGGGGCAGGGAAACAGCAACAGGCTGATCTTGCGTCCTCCGAACCAGCGGGACGTATCCCCCTTTGGGCAACTCGATGATTAGACCGCCGTCCGCCACGCCGGCTTGATAGTACTGAGCGAGTCGCTCGCGAAGGCGGCGGGCTTCCGTTCTCACTACCGGATCGCGTTTGGGATTGTAATCGGGCTTTCGTCCGAAGACCTCGACGCCAATTACCGACTCCTTCAGTTCCTGATCGCGGCCCTCCAGATGCCGTTCGACCAGAAACGTCAGAAACTGCGAGAGCCGCTCATTGCGTGCAAAACCGGGGCTCCGAGCGATGTCCTCGATCGCTCGCCGGACTTGCTCTACATCCACTCCCAACGCTGGCATCTGTCAGAGGATAGCGTGTGTTTTCAGCGGCGTGCAACATTGTCCTACCCCGTTCCTACCCCCGAATGCTAGAGATTGCGGCGGGCACAGACGGAATCTAGCAAATGAGGAACAATGAAGCTCGTCTGGGTTCTGGCCTTTCAGGCTGCAGTGGTGTTAGGGCAATCAAGGGGGGTACATCCCGAAGACCCCGCATGGCGACAGATCGGCGATGGCCTCAGCAAGACCCCAACCCAAGTGTGGGCCTTGGTCGCGGACCCGGTGGACCGGTCCACGCTGTATGCCGTCGGCGACCGCGGCCTCCTGTTCAAGAGCAGCGATGGAAGCGAGACTTGGCGAGGCCTCAGTGGTATTACCGGCATCTCTACACTTCTCATCGATCCGAAGAATCCGGCGACTCTCTATGCGGGAACGGCGCAGGGTATTCTCAAGAGCACCGACGGAGGATCGACATGGCGGGGCGCCAATGCCGGGATGGCTGAGGGTTGGCCCGCCTGGGCTCAGGTGCGTGGGATCGATCCGACCAATCCCTCGATTCTCTATGCGCAAAAGTGGCAGGACCTGTACAAAAGCGTCGATGGCGGCCAGACCTGGACTGCGCTGCATGCGCGCTTTTATCGGTCCTTCCAGGGCCGCCCGGTTCAGGCAACCAATTACCAGCCTACGAAGCTGGTGTTCGACCCGGCGCATCCTCAAACGCTCTATGCCGGTCCGGGATTGTTCAAGAGCACGGATGGCGGCACGACCTGGCACGAGGTTCCCATCAGCGATGGGAACTCCTCCAGCCCGGGGCTTCTGGGGGTCGATCCGCAAACATCAACGCTATATGCGGGGTATGAGGACCCTGACCATAAGATTCGCATCTTCAAGAGCCAAGACCAAGGTGGAACATGGACGCGCGCGGACCGCGGCTTTCCCTCTGCCATCTACACACAATTCGTGTTCGGCCCAAACGCAGGATCAATCTATGCTCCCTATGTGGACGCAAGAACGCAGGACCTATCCCATGATTTAGGTCTGATGAAAAGCTCTGACGGAGGCGAAAGCTGGACGCCGATCCCTGGCGCGATTTCCGGTCTAAGCGTCAACGCATTTGTGGTCGGTAAGGACGCGACGATCCATGCATCGTACGCGTACACGCCGGGAGATGTGTTTAAGCTGACCGATGGAGGCATGAACTGGCGGCGCTCTAAATCCGGCCCGGCCATCTTCGATCTGCCGGCATTGGCGGCCGACGGAGGCCAACCGAACATCCTCTACGCGGCAGCCGGCCCGAACGGTGTTTTGAGTAGCGCGGACCAAGGCGCGACCTGGACCAAACTGGCGACGTTCAAGTTCCAGTCCGTCTCCTTTGGCAAGGAAATGAATCCGGCGCCGGTGCTGTCACTGGGGCTCGGTTCCGATAATTCCACGATCTATACGTGGGCCACCTGCTCAGTAGAGAGGAGCCTCGATCGCGGCGCAAACTGGACGAATGCCGGCCCGGAACCGAACTGCCTGGGAACCGGCGCCTTCCTTACCGTCGATCCGCAAGACCCGCGAACCGCCTATCTAGCACAAACGTACATTGCCCAAGGGGATGGCTGGCTACTCAAGACCACCGATGGCGGCTTGACGTGGAACCGCATCTGGTGGTCCGACAGCGTCTATCTATTGGCGCTGGCAATCAACCCGTCGGCGCCGGGGACCATCTATGCCGGGACGACCGCCGGGCTTCTCAAGAGTACAGATGGCGGCACGACCTGGAATCACACGGACATGAATGCCGGCATAAGCTCCCTGGCAATCGATCCGGTTCATCCGAACACTCTTTATGCCGGCACGACCATCGACTACTATGGCTCGCCGAGCGCGTTCGCCGGACTGCTCCGAAGCGACGATGGCGGCGCGAGCTGGTCGCCGCGCAATTCGGGACTCGAAACGTTGACCGGCACGCGGGCGGCGATCTCGGCCCTTGCAATCGATCCAATCAATCCGCTGATTCTTTATGCAGGCACTTCCGGCAACGGCATCTTTCGAAGCACCGATGGCGGCGGGAAATGGTCCGAACTCAACCGCGGTCTGACCAATTTTGACGTGCGTGCACTGGCAATCGCGGGCGGAGATCCCCGGCTTCTGTATGTTTCCACGACTGGGGGACTCTTCGCGGCACGGCTCGGCCGAAGCGGCGTTCGTTGACTGCCCTCCGGTTGATTGCTCTACTCCTGCCGCAGTGACGGATTCTGAAAAGCAGGTCTTGATTAGGAGTAGGAGAAACGTGCCCATGCCCTGACAAAACTGTGTGCCAATTCGTGAATCAATCCAAGGAACGGCGGTCACACGCGCGGCAGGCGTTCCAGGTCGGCAAGATCCTGGCTGCGGCCGGATGCCGCTTTGTTCCGGCGAAGGTCGGCCAAGCCGATAACCGGGATCTGAAAGTCCTCGCCCTTCCACTCCACCCGGTTCTGCCAGGCCTGTTCAAACAGAACACCACTGATACTCCGAATGATTTCGATGCGATGGGGAGGGACGCCGAAACGCACGATAACCGATTCCTCTCGCAGCAGATCGCCCCGGGTATCGGGAAACGCAAATTCCCGAAGCGCTTCGATCACCCGAGCCTGATTTTCTTCGTCACCGGCAATCCAGAAGCCGATATCTTTCGTGTTTCGCGGCCAGCCGTGAAAGCCTACCGCATATCCACCGATCAAGAGGTAGCGGACGTCATGTGCGCCGAGACACTTCGAGAACGCCAGGAAATGCGGATTCAGTTTCGGCGTCCCCATACCAACTCCTCCGCAGTTCTTCGATGAGCGCCATGCGTTCATCCGGTGACATGGCCCACATTTCTTCAAGGTCCCTTCGTTCCGCTTCCTTGAACGAATGCAGAACCTCCAGTTTCTCGTAGGGCATGATCGATTTAACCTCTCACCGGCGCTGCAACTGAGCGAGCCATAAGTTGCCTGTAAGCTCACCCATTGCAAAGATCAATTTATTCGCGCCTACCGGAGTAATACCCACATTGCCGGTATTGGGGACCAGGAGTAGAGATTGACCGGGATTGTGGGAATGCATGACGGGATAGATGGAACCAACCGGCTGCTTTGTCCTCGGGTCGAGTTTGCGCGCCCAGATGCAGCGGAAGCCATCGCGATCGGAGAGAAAGTAGATCTGATTTCCGTCCGCCGACCATCTGGGCTCCCGGTCAAGGCCGCTCCCATCCGTGACCGCAATCCAGCTTTCCTGGGGTATCCACTGCCCCGTATACCGCGCGACGAAAACTTGGCGCTTGGAATCGACCCTAGCCTGTCCGGTCGCGACTTTTTCGGCCGTATGAAACGTAATCCACTTTCCGTCCGGAGACAGGTTCGGAGCCGTGGTATGCAAAAACTGATGACTGGCAATATTGGTGATTTGACCGGTAACCGGATCGCAAATGCGAATGCCGGCCCCATCGAGTCCAGGTGAGAGGATCAATTTTCCATCGGCGGTCCAGTCGTCCGGCCGGCCACATTTTTCGCACAACAATCGGGAAGCGCCATCACTCACCGAAGCGAGGTAGACCCCATTCCCGACCCAATAGGCGACCTGATTCCCGTCGCGCGAGATCGCGGCGAACAGTTTCTCTTTCACCGCTCGCGTAAGGGCCATTTCTTTGCCGGAAACCAAGTCCTTTATCCACAAATCCGATGTGCCCGTGCGGTCGGAGATGAAGGCCAATATTGATCCATCCGAGGAGACCGACGGCCGGATGTTTAATGCGCGATCCTGGGTTTGCCGCCGCAGTCCTCCCGCCGCGCCGTTCTTGTCGATTGTGACCTCCCAGATGTTAGACGAGTGGTTGTGGTTAGCAAAAACCAGCTTCCCATTCCCGGATACGGATGGCAGGACTTCATTCCCGCTTCCCAAAGTGATTCGCTTCAACTCGCCGGTTAACCGGCGCGTTTCCGGCGCGATGCGGCTGGTCCACAAATTCGAATTCTCACCCTGCATCGCCGATGAGAAGACGATTTGGTCGTCATACCATGCCATCGATACTGTCTCAGCCTGACCCAATAGCGCCGTTTTCTTTGAGGCAGGAAGTGTGGCGATATTGGTGGCTGGGCCGTCTTCCGCCGGGCAGATCCAAAGTTTAAGCGACTCTCTCAACGCCATCGAGGCGGCGAACGCAAGAAACCTCCCATCCGGCGACCACGCAACTTGGCCCGCAACGAGCAGTTCGGGAGCCACTTCCCGCGTCGCGCCAGATGCCCGTGTCAGGACGCGCAAGCCTCCTCCAAACGCGCCGGATCCGAAATGACCAACAGCGTATGCGATCCGCTTGCCATCGGGCGAAAAGCGTGGAACATGCCCGGACTTAACGATCAGCCGAGGAGAACCGCCGTGAGTGGGTACTGAGTAGATTCCACCTCCATCGCGCTCCGAACGAAAAATCACCTCGCTGCCGTCTGGGGAAATGTCGGGTTCACGGTCGTCGGCTGGATCGTCGGTCAGACGCCGTGCCTCTCCACCGGAAACATGTTGGAGCCAGATATCCAGGTTGCCGCTGTTTCCCCGATCCGATGCGTAGGCCAATTGCAAGCCGTCGCGGGAAATCGCCGGATCCGTAGTGAGCCCTGAATCCCGAGTGGCCTGGACCGGCGGGAGCGGGGTCCACAAAGGCTGTTCCCGATTCAGCCAGAATCGAGCCAGGAAAACAATTACGAGGAGGAACAAGATCCCGCTGGCGAACAGGATTCCACGATGAACCGGCCGCGAACGTTCTTCTGCAGCCTCCGGTTTGGACTCCTCGGCGGGTTCCAACTCGACCGGCTCCAAGTGAATCGGCGCGATGAAACGGTACCCCCGCCGCGGTAAGGTTTCTACAAATCTAGGATTCGTGGCAGAGTCGCCCAGAGCGTCGCGAAGTTTCCTGACCGCCGTATTGAGACCTTCCTCGAAATCGACGTTGGTCGGCCCCCAAAGCTTTTCCTGTAACTCTTCGCGAGTCAGTATTCCTCCGGAACGCTCCAGCAGCAGGATCAGTAGCCGAAACGGCAACTCCTGAATCTTGATAAGTTTTCCCGCTTTGCGCAGTTCCCCGGAAGCCGGATCGGCCTCAAAGGTCGCAAATCGAATCGGACGGGACATTGGAGGTTCCATGGCGTGGAGCTTACGGGTGGCGAGCGATTGACCCGCCAATTATACCCCACGAATCGAGGTTCGGAGCCGGATCAGATCGAGCTGTAACTTCATAAAATGGCAAGACTTAATAGTTCAGATGATCTTTCGGCTTAATTCCGGAGGAAGACAGGCGCCGTCCATGGATTGGGAGAACGCTTCGGCGCAGATTGGGGCTCGATATGCCCCCAATTCTCCAAACCCGCCAACTCCGGTCGTCCGCTTTACTGATTCTTGGAATGATTGCCTGCCACCCGGCGTCGGCCCGCGATTCTCTCCTGAACATCACCGTACACATCTACGACTACTCGAGAGTGCAGCCCACGGCGATGCCGGAAGCCCTGCGGTCCGCTGAAGCTACGCTGCGGCAGGCAGGCATCGAGGTTCAATGGCAAACCTGTCCGGTTGGCCGTGCGGCCAGTTCACCCGGCTGCGACGTGTCTCCGGCTGATGCCACCAATATTGTGCTTTCCATCCTGCCGGAGCCAATGTCGGCGAAAATTGCCGGCGGCTCGAAACAGTTCGGGTTGTCGATGATGAACGGCGAGGACGGTCTTCCCTGTCATGCCTACATTTTTCGCGACCGGATTCTTAACTTCGCCAATGACCGCGCGGTCCCGTGGACCCAACTGTTTGGGAATGTCATTGCGCATGAGCTGGGTCATCTGCTGCTCGGCACAAACAGCCATGCGCCGCACGGGATCATGCGGGCGACGTGGCAGGGGACTGAGGTGAAGGGCGCGCTTGGCGGTACTCTGGCCTTTACGCGACAGCAAGCAAAAATGATGCAGGCGAATGTGCGGCGGCGACTGGAGACCGCGAAACAGGAATCGAATCCGCCGAAGGTTTCGGAGTCGCCCGCTGGATCGGCGGGCGCGGCTACTGATCTCCTTCCACCCCCACGCGGGTAGGCACGGCGCCTTCCGCCACTGCCACTCCTGCCAGGACCTACTGTTCCTTGAATACCTCACGGGCCACGCCAACCGCGGTAATGGCATTCGGCCAGCCCGAATAAAACGCCAAGTGCGTGATGACCTCGACCAGTTCCTCCTGCGTCAAACCATTGGCTCGGGCCCGGGCGAGATGGGATCGAAGCTGGTCGGGCCGGTTCATTGCGATGAGCGCAGCTACCGTTACCAGGCTTCTGTCTCGCGCCGATAACTGCGGACGCTCCCAAACATCTCCGAATAGGACTTTGTCGGTGAGATCGGCGAGCTTGGGCGCGATGTCGCCCATCAGTTGGTGCGCCCGAGTAGGCTGCTCGCTGCTTGCAGTAGGGTGGGCAGATGTTGAGGCGGCGTACTGCGCGTCGGTGACCTTCTCCATCCACTCGACGGACTTTCCATCCAACTGCTCCACGATGGCGATATGCGTCATCGCGGAATTAGGCCCCGCTCCGTGCCAGTGCTTTTGACCCGGCGGAATCCACACGATGTCGCCCTGCCGGATCTCCTCGACGGGATCTCCCCAGCGCTGCACGCGACCGGTTCCCTTCGTCACGATCAGAGTCTGTCCGAAGGGATGGGTGTGCCACGCCGTCCTCGCATTGGGCTCAAACGAGACCGTTGCGCCGGACAGCCGCGCCGGCGGATCTGTTGAGAAGGAGGAATCGATCTTTGCCCGGCCGGTAAAGTTCGCCGCGGGCGCCGGCCGCGCGGGCTGCGTGCCACTTCGTGTGATTCGTATTGCTTCCTTACCGTTGGACGATTGGCCTGGCACGCCTTGCGGGAGCATGCAAAGTGCGATCGTAGTTGCTCGAAGGTGTCTCATGAATATCTCTTCTTCACCGCGCCGCGGTCGCGTTGATCAACGATTCGAGTACTGGAGAATCTGATCGGGGAGCCGCGCACCGTGTACGGGGGTTTTTGAAATTGACGACTGAATGTTGCTGAGGTCATCCGCGGTGAGTTCGACTGCAGTAGATCCCAGATTTTCCTCCAACCGATGTAGCTTCGTTGTGCCGGGAATCGGCACAATCCAGGGCCTTTGGGCGAGTAGCCAGGCGAGCGCTATTTGGGCAGGCGTTGCATTGTGCCGCGCGGCGATCTGCTTCAAAAGCCGGACGATTTCGAGATTAGCCGCTCGCGCTTCGGGACTAAAACGAGGAAACGATGCACGCAGGTCCGAACCTTCAAAGCTCGTATTTTGATCGATCTTCCCGGTAAGAAACCCCTGGCCGAGTGGACTCCAAGGCACAAACCCGATTCCGAGCTCCTCGCAGACTGGTAAAATCTCCGCTTCTGGATCTCTCGTCCAGATGGAATACTCACTCTGAATGGCGGTGACCGGATGGACCGCGTGGGCGCGGCGGATTGTCTGTGCGCCCGCTTCGGAAAGCCCGTAGTGGTTCACCTTTCCTTCGGAGATCAGTTGCTTTAGAACGCCGGCCACGTCTTCGATCGGCACTTCGGGATCGACGCGATGCTGGTAGAGCAGGTCGATGTGATCCGTTCCAAGGCGCTTCAACATTCCTTCCGTCGCGACTCTTATGTGCTCAGGACGGCTGTTCAAGCCGGGGCGACGTTGACCCGTTTGCGGGTCGATGTTCCAGCCGAATTTTGTAGCAATGAGGGTCTCACCGCGAATCGGAGCCAGCGCCTCACCGACCAATTCCTCATTGGTAAATGGCCCGTAGGCTTCCGCCGTGTCAAACAGTGTGACGCCGCGCTCGGCAGCGGCACGAATGAGCTTGATGGCTTCCTGCCTCTCCGTTGCCGCACCATAGCCGTAGCTCAGTCCCATGCAGCCAAAGCCAAGCGCCGAGACTTCAAGAGATCCCAATTTTCGTTTTTGCATCACTTGTTCGACTGCGTTAGCCGCGCCGCCTGGTGAATAGCGGTCCGAATTCTTGGATACGTGCCGCAGCGGCAGAGATTGCCACTCATAGCCGAGTCGATCTCCGCGTCTGTCGGGGCGGGCTTCTTCTTCAAAAGCGCGCAGGCGGACATGATCTGACCCGCCTGGCAGTAGCCGCACTGAGGCACGTCTACCTCGATCCAAGCCTGCTGGACCGGATGGGAGCCATCCGGCGAGAGCCCTTCAATCGTAGTGATCGCCGCTTTGGCAGCTTCCGACACTTTTGTGACGCATGCACGCGCCGGTTCCCCATTGAGGTGCACCGTGCAGGCGCCGCACATCCCCATGCCACAGCCAAACTTCGTCCCTTTCAAATCAAGCTCGTCACGGAGCGCCCACAGCAGGGGCATTTCCGGGTCGCCATCGAATTGGCGGTTGGCGCCGTTAACTTTCAGGTTGATCATCGAGTTTCTCCCTTCGGACTACGCGAAGCTGAAGCCCTGCTTGCTCATGGGCAGTGTGCGAATCCGTTCGCCGGTTGCCGAAAAGATCGCATTGCAGACAGCGGGCAAGATAGGCGGCAATGCCGGTTCGCCGAGACCGGTTGGCCGGTTGTCACTCTTAAGAAAGTGGACTTCAATGGGAGGCGCCTGGGCGATCCTCAATATCGGATGGTTTCCGAAGTTGGACTGTACAACTCGTCCCTCTTTCAGTGTGATCTCCTGAATCAGCTCGCTCAGGCCGTCAATGACAGCGCCTTGCACCTGGTTCTCAGCACCGCTGGGGTTGATGATGTGGCTGCCGATATCTCCCGCGACCCACACTTTATTGACCTTCACTTTTTTATTGGCCGCCACCGTCACTTCCGCAACCTCCGCGAAGTACCCGCCGTGACTGAAATGGAAGGCAATTCCCATTGCAGTACCTTTGGGAAGTTGACGCTTCCCCCAGCCCGACTTTTCCGCCGCCAGTCGAATCACGCCTCGCATGCGGCCAGGATCCAATCCAGCCCCGGGCCGCCCGTTCGGAACCGGCGTCGGACGGGGTGCAGCGGATTCCAGCAGTTCGATTCGAAACTGCATCGGATCTTTGCCGGCGGCATGCGCCAGTTCGTCCAGGAACGACTGAATCACCCAAGCGGTGCTGTTCGAATACGGTGCGCGCAATGCACCCGTCTTTAGTCCCAGCGGCATTACCGAAGACTGGACCAATACGTTCGGTACGAAACCCGCTGGAAATTCGGTGGGATTGAAGCCGCCGTCATGAGCAAAGGCTTCGCCTTCGCCGTAGCCAACAAAGTGATCCCGCCAGGCGGAGAGCTTGCCATTTTTGTCGAGCGCCGCCTTGAAGTGTTGGAAGCCGCCGCAGCGATAGTAATCATGCTGCATGTCGTCTTCGCGGGTCCATACGAGCTTGATTGGCACGCCGGCTACTTTCGAGATCCATACCGCTTCGCACATGGCGTCGTTGTAAGCGCGGCGGCCAAATCCACCGCCGCCGCGTACCATATTCACGGTGACGTCTTCTTCCTTGAGTCCAAGCAGACGGGCGACCAACTGGCGGCCCGGCTGCGGGAACTGCGTGCTGGACCAGATTTCAACCTTGCCGTCCTTGTAGTGGGCGGTGCAGTTCTGCGGCTCCATCGTCGCGTGTGCAATGAAGGGAAAGCTGTAGGCGGCTTCCACCACCTTGGCGTCCGCGCTCTGAAAGACAGCGTCCGCGTCGCCCTCTTTGCGCAGCGTCCGCGCGGGCGGCTGTTTGGAGAGCTCCTCGGCTTTCTTCACGGTGGCCGCGCTGTCCTGCGTACCCCAGGCGCCGGCGTCCCATTTCACGACCAACTTCCGGCGGGCCAATTGCGCGGCCCACCAGCTTTCGGCGACAATCGCAACGCCGGTTTCCAGGCCGGGATCTTGAAACAGGTAGTTTGGGTAAGCGCTCGGCATGGGTCTGCCCTCGACGATGAAAACGTGCTTGACGCCTTTCATTGCCTTCACTTCGTCGAGATTGGCGCTCGCCACCTTGCCGCCCATCACCGGTGTTTTGTGAAACACGGCATACAGCATGCCGGGCCGTGTGACATCGATGCCGAAGAGCGGCTTGCCAGTGACAATCGCCTTGTTCTCAACCCCAAGAGTCGGTTTTCCGATGAGCTTGTAGTCCTTCGGATCCTTCAGCTTCAATGAACGAACGTCGGGAACCGGTAAGGTAACCGCTTTTGATGCCAGTTCTCCATAACCGAGGGAGCGCTGGGAGGAAAGGTGATGAACCCGGGCGGATGCGGTAGTGCATTCCTCGGCCGGTACGCCCCAAGTCTGTGCGGCCGCTGTTACGAGCAGCGCACGAGCACCGGCGCCGACCCTTCGCATCGGCTCCCAGTTCAATGGCGTTGCCGTGCTGCCGCCGGTAAGCTGCACTCCGAATTTCCTGCCGACGCCGGAGCGGACGACGCTGACGTCCTTCCAATCCACGTCGAGTTCCTCGGCGACCAGCATGGGAAGGGTGTTCAGCATGCCTTGGCCGAGATCCGGATTCCGGGTCGCGATCGTAACCTTGCCATCCGAGCCGATACTCACGAAATCCATCGGCGCCAGCGGAGCGTCGGCAAACGGATTCTGCGCACGTACCTTGGACTGGAGGCCAAGCACGAGGCCGCCGCCCGCCAGCGCCGTCAAGCTAAGAAAAGAGCGTCGATTGAGATTAGTTTTCATGGAAACTCCGTGATTTACTGTGCGACCTGAAAAACTTTTAGTTCCTTTTGTCCGCGCACGAACAGCTTGCCATCGGCGAGCGCCAGCGGGGCCCAGTTATCGCCCGGCTCCAGGATTACGGCGCTCGCCAGCGGCTTGAGTCCGGTGGGACTCGGCTCAATCAGATAGAGCTTCGTGTTGCCGTCCGTCGTCAGCAGCAAGCCGCCAATCAGTATCGATCCGCCGCGGACGAACGGTGGTTGCCGGTCCGTTTTCCACTTCACCTGGCCATCCATGGTCATCGCGACAAGCCCGTCGCTTCGTTCGTTGATTGTGTAGTGAGAGTAGAAGTGACCCTCATGCAGAATGGGCGGCTGCGTGTGGGCGCCGAAATCCGGATTCTTGAAAAGCTCCGAGACGCCGTAGGTTCCGTCGGCCTTCTTTTCCACCTTGATCATCGCGGAGCCAGCGCCGTAGGCGCCCGCTATGAGCACGCGCCCCTCGCCCGCGTCGACCGCCTGCGCCACCGGAATAATGTTTTGAAAATTGGTGTAGGTCCACAGCACCTTGCCGGTGCCCGGATCGAGACCGTTGACGCTCCCGCCATTGGCCGTGCGGCCGCGGCCGGCGGCGCCTGTAATCATGACGAGCTGATCTTCTCCGGCGACCTTGACGGTGGAAGGCGTCACGTAGCCGGCTATGCCGGAAAGGGCCGGAGACTTCCATTTAATCGCTCCCGTCGCCTTATCGTAGGCCACGACACCAACCTGTGATGTCTGAGGCGCCACGATCAGCAGATCACGATAGATCAACGGATTCTGCACGATGCCCCAGCGCGGCAGTTCGCTGCCCCCGCCGAAGTCCTTCCAGATATTCTTTTGCCAAGTGGGTTTTCGGGTCTTCGTGTTGATCGCGTAGAGATCCCCGATCGGTCCGACCGTGTATACGTAGTCTCCGTCGAGGGTCGGAGTGGTGCGCGATCCGGCGAACATGAACTTGCCGGGAGCATCGTAGGCGAACGTCCAAAGTTCCTTGCCATTGGCCACATCGAGCACACGAAGTTTGTCGCCGACGCTTTCGTCCCGGTCCAGGAGATACACCTTTTCGCCACTGACGGCGGCGCCGCCGAAACCGACGCCCATCGGCACGCTCCAGAGCACCTTCGGACCTTCTTGCGGCCAAGTCCGCAAGAGCCCCTTCTGCTCCGACGTGTGATCCCTCCGCGGTCCATAGATCCAGGGCCAATCCGCCCCGGCAAGGGAGGGGATCGACAAGGCAAACAGGATCGGTACAATCTTTACTTTGTTCTTCATGGATACGGCGCTGCTTCTTGAGAATGTCCCGAACTGCTGTCCTGTGCATCCTCTCCCTGGCAAACAGCAGCGGATTGGTGGCGAACGACACGGAGGGAACGGCAAACGCCCCCGATCAGTTGCCGGCCTTGAGCAGTTTTCGAATTCGGTCGCTATATTGCCGGCCGGTTCCAACCCGAGCGCCGCCGTGCAGCTCTATTTCGTACACACCCCCGGCAATGGAGTTTATGCCTACGATCCTCGACACGTTCACGATATGGGAACGATGTATCCGGACAAATTTGGATGGGTCAAGAACACGCTCCAGGGCGGTCAGGTTCTCGGCATGCAGGTAGTCCTTCGAACGGCAGTGCAGCATCGCGTAATTGTTGGCTGATTCGATCCAGTCAATCGTTTCCACTGGCACGAAGTCGAATCGGTCGGCAGTTCGAACAACCAACCTCTGCACCCACTGTTCCCCTTGCGCTTCGAGCAGAGTTTCCAGATGGCGTATCAGGTCCAGGGGACGCGACATCCTCTCCCGGGCACGTTCGATACTCTCTCTAAGCCGGATGTCGTCGAACGGCTTCAGGAGATAGTCAACCGCGTTAACCTGAAATGCCTGAATTGCGTATTTGTCGTATGCAGTCACAAAAATCACGGCGGGCATGCGCTGCGGCCCGATTTCCCGGATTACATCGAAGCCCGTTCCATCGGGCATCTGCACGTCGAGTAAGACGAGATCGAACCGGTTATTACGGATCGCCTCGACCGCTTCGGCAACGGACCCGCTTTCCCCAGCAACGTCCACCGAGGGCATGCCGAGGAGGTCGCTCCGGATGCCCGCCCGGATCAAGGGCTCGTCGTCAACGATCAGCAGCCGCAGGCTTTTCATGGTGGAAAGAAGAACCTTCGTTGTCAGCGAGCGCCATTTCGATGGCGATGCGAACTTCCGTGCCGCCCTCGTCGGGCCGCCTCATTGAAAATGTATGTCTGGCCGGATACATCGTAGTGAGCCGATCGCGCGTGGATCCAAGCCCGACGCCCACCTTTCTACCCGCCAAAGCATCTTCTGGCGGGCCGATGCCGTTGTCGGTCACGGTGATGACCACGCTGCCATTTTCCTTAGCCGCGGCCACGGTTATTACCCCGGTCTTCCTCACACCTCGCAATCCGTGAATCACCGCGTTCTCGATAAGGGGCTGCAGCAGGAAGCAGGGAACCATTGCCCGCTGCACTTCCGGCGCAATGTCGAAGGTCACCACAAGACGCTCTCCGAACCGCATCTGCTCCAGCGCGACGTAAGCCCGCGTGAGCTCGATCTCTTCGTAGAGAGTGCTCTCAGGCTCAGCGTCCTGCCGAAGTACGACCCGCAGAAGGTCGCCGAGACGGGCGAGCATCCGGCTCGCCGTCAATGGATCCTGTTTGGTCATCACGGAGATGTTCTGAAGGCTGTTGAACAGGAAGTGCGGGTTCAGGCGCGCGCGGATGACGTCGAGTTGCGCCTGCTTCAAACCGGCTTCGAGCTGCGATTTCTCCAGCGCGAGACGCGCAGTCTTCTGCTCTTGTTCCCGGAACTGGAACTGAGTCCGGACGAAGTATCCCCACGCCACGCTGCACCAGAAGAGGACCTCAGCCATTGGGAAGTGGCCCAACCAGAATCGCGCTGCCGATCGCGTAGACGCGGCTTGCGTCGCGGAAAGAACTCCCATATAGAAACCCGACATCAACGGCGAGGCGAGCAGGCAGACCGGCACGCTGAGGATTGCCAGCAAACCGAGATTACGGAACCAGCTTCCGTCGCTTAACGGGAACTTCTTCTCCAGGCGAAAAACGAGGGGCGTGAGCGCAACCCAGGGGTAATAGCAGGCTGTGAATGCCGCAATGAAGGCCACATCCCCGATTTCTGAGTTCGGTGGACGCTGGAACTGGTATCGCAAGGATGTGAGGACGCCGATGGCTGTCCAAACCAGAAACACCGCGCCATATCCGGGGTAGCGTAACAACACCCCGGTTTCGGAAACCTCCGTGGAACGCGGATTAGGGGGCTCTGGCCGATTACTCACGAATGTTCTCACGGCCATTGTGACACCTCGCCGCGCGCTGGTGCCGCATTCAAACGAAGGGATGAGGCGCGAAATGTCATGGTCTGCCACCATCATTTCCTTTCTTGGATATGGGTTCCGCACAATTCTGGCGAACCGTGCATTCCAGATGGCGAACGACACGGAGTGGGCGGAGACCACGCGATGAACGCGCGTTCATTCGCCCATCGGCGGATGCTGTTCGCAGTCCGCCGGGAACGGTTTGCCAGGAATCGGATGCTTTCCCTCCGGATAACGGGCATCGCTATTAAAAGATGCCGCGCCCTGTGAGCCAGCAACTGAAATGGGAGACATCATGTCCAAATTGGCTTTAAATATGCGGTGTGTGATTCCGCTGGCTTTGTTAGCTCCGGCAGCTTGGCCGCAGGCCGCCGGTTCACGGCCGTTCAGAATTGAGGAGCTTCGGACTCCCCCCGGCTTCGAAGTTTCCGTCTACGCCACGGTGAACGGCGGACCCCGTCACATGGCCTTTGGCCCGAACGGTGTGCTGTATGTGGCAGCGCGAAACAATGGCAGCGTCATCGCCGTTCCATCACAGGGACGCGTCGTCACGGCCGTGCGCGGGCTGAGCGGACCGCACTCGCTGGTGTTCCGCGGCAGTGATCTCTATGTATCCGTGAATGACGGCGTGATGCGCCTGCCGAACGCGATCACTGAGAACCTGGTCATTTCCACTACTCCCGAGCGTGTGCTCGCCGTGCCGGCTTCGGGACCGGGCGGCCACACAACCCGCACGGTGGCCTTCGGCCCTGACGGCAAGATTTATGTGGCGCTTGGATCGTCGTGTAATTTTTGTATTGAGGCCGACCCGCGGCGCGCATCGATGCTGCAATTCGATGCCGATGGATCGAACCAGCAGATTTTCGCTTCGGGGCTTCGCAACGCTGTTGGGATTGCTTTCCATCCGCTTACTGGAGAGGTCTGGGCCACCGATAATGGCGGCGATGGCCTTGGCGACAATGAACCACCCGAGGAAGTGAACATTGTCAAAGCGGGAGGGGACTACGGATGGCCCGATTGCGTGGCCAATCAACGGGGCGCCCGCTGGGGATCGCAGGCCCGTCCGGAGCGCTGCGGCAGCACGCTCGCGCCGGAAGTGGAGATGCAGGCGCACTCCGCGCCGCTGGGAATTGCGTTTTACACGGGCGATCAGTTTCCCGTCTCTTATTGGAATGACGCGCTTGTTGCCTTCCACGGAAGCTGGAATCGTACTGCGCCGACGGGTTACAAAGTGGTTCGTGTGCGGACTGCGGACGGGCGGGCCACTGGTGTCGTCGAAGACTTGCTCTGGGGATTTCTCGATCCGGTTTCCCGTACCCGCTCCGGCCGGCCCGTGCAGGCCATCACGGGACCTGACGGCGCGGTCTACGTCTCGGATGACGCTACGGGCAACATTTATCGTGTTGAGCATAAAGGCCCGCGAATTAATCAGGGCGGCATCGTCAACGTGGTCGACAACGTTTACAGACTCTACGGGCTTCGCCTGTCAGGTGATATCGCCCGGTTTCAAATATTCGGCAATGGGATCGCGCTCGAAACGCTGTATGCCGGCGAAAATCAGATTAACTTTGTACTGCCGGAAACGCTTACCGGCGATGTGACGATCACTGTCAGGAACGAGATTGCTTCTGACGAAGCGCAGATCCGCGTTGAGTAATGTGCCCAGCTTACCGTAGGAGGGGCCCGGTTTTGCCGGGGAAGCAGGAGCAGTTTGGCGTTGAGGCGCGATCCAAAAGGATGCCTGGTGTGGTAGAAGTAGAGCGCGGCTTGAAAGGGTGCATCTTCCTGGGGAGGCAAGGATGGAAGTTCGGCAATATCGGCATATTTCTCGCAGACAAGTGTTTGGATTAGCCGGAAGTGCCGCAGTCTTAGACGCGGCCGAAGATCCTCGAAGCGCGCTGGCGGAGTACCCGATTTACAAGGCGCGCGGCACTCATCGTGAACTGGGGGGGCAACACGGCGAACAGGCGTCTCGCCAGATCAAGGCTCACATTGAAATGTTAGGCGGCAAGCCTCGGCGCTCGGAAGAACAATTGAGGCAGCGGGTGTCCCGGTTCCAGCCGATTTTCGAACGGTATTGCCCGCACCTGCTGGAAGAAATGCGCGGGCTGGCGGAAGGCGCCGGAGTGACCCTCGAGCAAGCAATGCTGTGCAACATTCGCGGTGAGCTGGGTAGCGCACCGGCGGCCGGGTGTACGAGCTATGCGATCGGACCCAACGGCACGGCTCGGCGCAAGGTCATCGCCGGCCAAAATGCCGACCTGGGATCTTCGATGATCTCGCTGGCCTACGTGCTGCACTTGCAGCCCAAAAACAAGCCGGAAGTGCTGATTTGGACATTCGGAGGGATGCTTGGTTATCACGGCATGAATAGCGCCGGCGTGGCGCATTTTTCGAACGCATTGAGCGGCGGTCCGCGATCCCGGTTTGGGCTGCCTGAGTATCTATATGAACGCCTGATGCTGGAGTGCAGTAGTACCGAACAAGTGATTGACATTCTGCGAAAACTGCCGCTGGCGTCCAACGAGAACTTCATGATCTGCGACGGCCAAGGCAACATTGCCGATGTCGAAGCCACGACGGCGGGTCCGGAAATTCTCCGCGACGAGGGAACCGGCTATCTGGCCCATACGAACCACTTTCTAAGTGAGCGGTACGCAACCGCGGATAATCTAAAGCTGAGCCTGGGGGATTCGGCCGGGCGGCAGAAGCGGATGGATGCGCTGATCAAATCGCGATACGGCTCGATCGAAGTAGAAGATCTGAAGCGATTTCTCAGCGACCATGACGGTCACCCCACAAGTATCTGCCGCCACAGTAGCGACATGCAGACCGTGGCTTCGATGATTTCTGAACCGGCACGGCGCTGCATGCACGTGGCGCTCGGAAACCCATGCCGGCAGCGTTATGTAACCTACTCGATGTGAAAGAGTAAGGGGCGCTGCGAATCCGGTTGCGATGCAGAGTTGAAAAGAACGCCGGTCGCGAGTGCCGAAAGTCCATTCGCCACCGGCGCTACCGACGTCCGTTGTCCCGCCGAAGTAGTGTCCCTCGAATCCAAGCCCGCGCCAGAGAGGCTGGATGCAGGTACCAGTCCTGAACATGGTGGACCTGACATACCGGGCCTCAAACGCCGACCTCGCCAAACACGACATGCCGGCGACAACAGAATCCTGAAAAGACTCGCGGCGGATGTCCCATTTTGGATGGCGCTGGCTCGACTCCGGTCCGGCCTGATCCGCTAATTGGCCACGCAAGTGCTCCCGTAAAAGGCAGGAGGGTGTCATGCCAACGAACGCTACACCATTTGACGATCCATTCTCGGGCGAAATGTCGCGAGCAGGGAAGAAAATATCCGATACCGCCAGCGAGGTTCGGGACAAGATATCCGACTTCGGGAACACGGCAGCCGAGAAGATCAACGAGAACCGAGGCGCCGCAGCCACCGGACTCGACAACGCCGCGACTTCCCTACGAGAGAACGCGCGAAGCCTGCCGGGCGGTGAGAAGGTCGCGAACATCGCTCAAGCGACTGCCGAGAAACTGAGGCCGACCGCAGATTATGTGAGGGGGCACGACCTGAACGGGATGATGGGCGACGTCCAAAGGCTCGTCAAGAGGAATCCCGGCCCTTCTCTCCTAGCCGCGGTTGTCATCGGCTTCGTTGTGGGCCGCGCGCTCACCAGCAGGGACTAACTCTCCAAGAGAGACCACCTAAACTCCTATGCCCACAGAAAGCCGGTCCGTTGCCGACATACTTCAGGACGCCTTTCGTAACGGACGGGAGATGGTGCGTCTGGAAGTTCGCCTCGCTAAGACCGAGGTTCGGGAGGAGCTGACGAAAGCGAAGGCCTCGGCGGTATGGCTCGGGATCGGCGGAGTATTCGCACTTTACGCGATGCTGTTCCTGCTTCTGGGTGCAGTCTACGCGCTCGCCCTAACCATGCCGCTATGGACTGCGGCACTCCTCGCCGGCGGAGTACTCGCAGTCATTGCGGCGATACTGCTGAAGAACGGCTTCCAGCAGTTCAAACAAATACACTCGACCCCGGAACGCACCGTGGAGACTATAAAGGAAACCGTCAAATGGGCGAAACAACAAGCAAAATAGAGGCGCACATCGAGAGCACGCGCGCGGACCTCGGGGCGAACCTGGAGGAGCTGGAACAGCGAGTCAAAGCAGCAACGGACTGGAAGCATCAATTTCAGCACCATCCGTGGACGATGATCGGGGTCGCATTCGGAGGGGGCGTTGTGCTGGCCGCCATGCTCGGGCGAGGGAAAAGCAGTAAGGTCAGCAGTGGCACGGCCATGAGCCCGACAAAACGCAAGACAGTCGAAACAATTGACAGCATCAAGGACGCTCTTATCGGCGTCGCCGCCATGAAAGTCAAGGACTTCGTCGGGGATATCGTACCCGGTTTTCACGAGGAGTTACGAAGGACTGAAGAGAGGCTTAAGGCCAGCCTGTCCTAATGTAGTGTCTGAGTAGCATGGTTGCCGCCGAGCGGCCCGGCGGCACCTTGCGACGCAGCGAAGAATTTTTGCAGGATCCTTGCGATACAATTCGCGTTCATAAGACGAATGGCGAATCGGCCCGTGTCCACTCCCGGAAAATGCGGTTGCACTGGAGTTCATCCCGGTGTTGAGCGGGTGTCGGTGCAAGCCGCGCCGACGGCTACCGACGGCAAGACCAAAAACACAATTCGGATGGAACTCGTTGCCGTCGCCTGCTGGCGCATGGATGACAGCGGCTTCTCGTTCGGCTCCTCGTTCCTGACTTCGGAGACCCGGGACGATTTTGGTGCGCTCGCGGGCCTGGCCGATCGCTATCCGGGCTCTCCGCTCTCCATATTCGGCCACGCCGACCCTGTTGGCGACGACGCGTTCAACAAGGTGCTTTCCGGCAATCGCGCCCTTTCCGTCTACGGCGTGCTGACGCACAGTCCCGCTGTTTGGGAGAGTTTGTATACCGAGGCCGGCGGCGCGCAAGGCTGGGGTAGCACCGCGATCTCCCATATGCTGGCAGCGCTGGGCTACGACTCGGTGCGGACTTTTCAGGAAAAGACGGGCTTGCAGCCAGTGGACAATATCGCCGGCAAGCAAACACGCGAGAAGCTGTTTACGGACTACATGAAGTGGCTTTGCCCTCGAGTCTGGCAGAAGTCGGCCTTTTTGGGAGGGGGCGCCGATGCCCAGGGCAAAGGGGATTATCAGGGGTGCGGAGAGTTCAATCCGTCTATGGTGTTTTCGCAGGCGGAGAGCGAAGCGTTCAGCCAGTCGGAGAACCGCGAGGAGCGGGATAGTCAAAACTCGGTGAACCGGCGCGTCGTAATTTTCTTCTTCCAGCCAGGCACTAGCGCCTCCGCCCTGAAGTGGCCTTGCCCACGCATCAGCGAAGGCACTGAGGGATGCCGCAAACGGCTTTGATCCGATGGAGAATCCCGCCGGAGTCCAGCGGCGGAGCGCCGCGAGTATGGGCAAACCGGAGACACGTTCGCTTGCCGGTTCTATGACCGGCTGGCGCATAACTCGCCGTGTGAGGGCGTGGAACCGCGCTTTGTAGAACTGATTGTTCCGCTGGAGCGCGATGTGGACGGGAATCCGTTCCAGCGCGACCTGGTCCGCCTGCGCCAGCTCGATGGCGGTTATGAGTCGCAATTGATGGAAGGCGACCCGGATGTACGAAGGGACGGCAAGAACCCGTTGAACTTCTTCCATTTCCAACAGGTACCGCCGGGCCTCTACGCTATTGACGTTTATGCCCAGGACACCTGGCGCACTATTCTTTCCGGGCTCACTGTGAAGACGGCGGGCGCCTACTACGGCAACGACTCGTTCGAGGACCCGGACAACGGGGAAACCATGGGAGTTCCGCTGGAGAGTCCAGCCGCGCCGCATTTCGAGGAAGGCACGCCCGACCTGGGCCAATGTTGATCTTGTTATGAGCTCAGACAAATCCACGGGATCCATACCGGTTCAAGTCACTCCCGCCATGCGGACGAGGGTCCGCTGCGCGGCTGATCATGCCGACCCCTGGCTGCGCGGACTCTACCTCGTTTGGGCTGCGCTTCCCGTTCCGAAGAAAGCCCCCGAACCCACACCGCCAGCCCCAGGCGCGGCGCCAGCGCCGCCTCCCGCGCCGCCTGCCGCACCGCCTCCCGCTCCGGAGCCGGCTGAACCGGAAAAACCGAAGGAACCGGAATTTGAGAAGCAGGTGTTTGCCGTTAAACGCTCCAATGAAATGGGCGACCTGCTGGAGTTGTGGACGGAAGACGGCGCGTCTAAACCGGGGAAGGCAATCCCTTTGTTCCCGGGCGTCGAATACGATATGTACTTCGTGCGATACCCGTCGGAGACGTACGCGGTGCAACTGGCCAATGCGTTGAATTCAAACTTCGCCAAGGGTATCGAGACGTACGGCAAGCCGAAACGCATAGCGCCGGAACGCGTAGTCACCGGAGTGGACAAGAAGACGAAGGCGACGATTGAAGAATCGGTGATCAAGGTAGACCACAAGCCGGAGTTGTTCCTGCCGCAAGGCAGTACGTTCTACAAAGGCTGGCTGCTGTTCCGCGATATGCCGGGTACGGGCGCCAACCAGGTTATCGGCAATATTCAGTGCCCCCCGCTTCGTGACGAGGTGCGGCGGCTGCAGTTTCACCTCGGGCGGCTGCGTTATATCGTGGGGTCGCATTACCATCCGTACTCGCCTGAACCGGCGGAGTCAATCCACCGGGAGGCTGACGACGGGCGCTATCCGAATGAGGGCCTGTTCGATGTGGTGCTGTGGAACGCGGTGCTTCGCTTCCAACGCGACGCGCGGACGGGCAATGCGCTGAAACTGACCGGTGCCCGGGTGCCCACCCTGGCGGCGGGCACGTTTGATCCGCTGCCGGCCGCGTTGGATCCGAAGGTTGAAATTACCGATTCGCTGCACTACCTGACGACCGCGGCGCTGGATGCCAAGGCTAAAGAGACGGCGCCGTCGGCGATCCCGGCCGCCGTGGATACTTTGGTTGAAAAGGAGACCGGGGACGCTGTCAAGAAATGGCTGGAGAATGAATGGCGGTTTCCCGGTAAGATCCTGGTCGCCAAGCCGAACTGGGTGGATTGGAAGGCCTGGGTGCACGAGGATGTGTATGCCGCGGTGCTCGATTTGGAGAGGGAACTGAACACCTATGGCGCCATTGTGGCGCCGGGCGGGCTCCTGATCAATAACGGATTCCGGGATACGCGGATGAGCGTGTACAACGCGCTTTCCGGACAAGCCATCTACTCAATTCATAAGTCGGGATTCGCTATCGATATGATCATGGATGCCTACGTGCGTCCTTACGCGCAGCAGCCGCTGTACTTTGAGAAGGCGCCCCCACAGCCGGACGGAGCTGTGCGTTGGACGGTATGGTGCGTGGTTCCCGACGCCAAGGTCATAACCGAAGACCTGCCGGACCATATTGAGTATGCCGACACCATCCGGCCCTGGAAGTACGACTCCGGCTCGCCGGACGGCGGCAGCACCCAGCCGCCGCTCGTTCTGCCTGGGCAGAAGTTCCTGAACTTCACCAAGATTTGCAATTCGCTTCAATTGAAGAACATCGCAGCCCACTCTACGGGATGGCAGTCCGTTGGTTTTGAAGAGTTCTGGCTGATGGGCGCCCAGGAGTTTCAAAACTTCGTTAACCTGCTGCAAGCCGCCCTTGCTAATGGGAATTCACCGCATTCGAAGGTTACAATTAATGGCGCCAACTACGAGCTGCAATCTCTTAGGGGGTTCGCCGGCGAAGTGAAGAAATGGCTGGACGCCACCGCGCCAAGCAGCCCAGCGCCCGTGATTGGCCTTCAGCCGTGGACAAAGGAAGGGGGAAAGCAGATTGAACGCCTGCGCGCGAAGGATATGACCGGCTTCGTTCTGAACACCTATGTCGAAGGATACTGGACGGGCGGCCGGACATCCGACGGCTTTCCACCACCGGAAGACCCCATCATGACGCCGGCGGATCCGTTCGGATTCTGCGAGGAGCCGCCCGGACCGACCGAAGGCACGATTGAACTCATGGGCAAAGAGACCGACTTTCCCGACCGCCACATGTTTACCGTGACGCCGGACTTTTCGATTTTTCTGGAGTATGGCTCCAAGGTGGCCGTTCCCCTGCTGGGCCATCCGGCGCATATGGAATGGTGGCACTTTCAGTACACACCGGGCTACGAGGGAAAGCGCTGGGTCGACATTCTCGAAGAGATCGGATGGACCGAGGAGGGGCTGTTGGGGAAGGCTGGAAACAAGCCGATTTTTGGCCTTTATGGGATGGGGTATAAGCCGGGGGATGGCAGCAAGAAGCAGGGGCAAGGCATCTATATGCGGGCAACGTAGGGCCGGGCTAAATGCCCCGCGCGTCAACCGTTCCCTGATTTTTCTGTATCCGATACAAAATGCAGCGGATCACGCAGGCTTTGCAATTCGCGGTAGTAATACATGGCGGTGGGCTGGCGGGCGCCGAACCTTAAGCGTTCCAGCACGGCCAACTCCCCCGGCGTGGCATCGTTGGACATGATCCTGTTCTCTAGAAATTCCGTGAAACCCGGCTGTTTTGGCGGAGCACCCGAGGTGATCTCCGCGTAGGCAAAACGCTTGACCGATCCGGGTGCCATGCGCGGATTAAAGAAGATTTCCGCTTCGAAGGTCGCCAAATCGATATTCCAGGAATCGATAATCGGGTCCAGAAAGGTCAAGCATGCCTCGGCTCCGATTTGAAGGAGATCGGCCTCCAGGAATTCCAAGACTGCCGCACGCATCTGTTCGAAGGAGCGGCCGGTTAACTGAGCCGCGGCCCGCAACCAGTTCTCATTTCGCAACTCTTCGCGAGCGATGCCCTGTGCCGACTCCAGGAGAGCCCGGCTGATCAGGCGTTCCAAGGCGCCGAAGGCTTCCCTCTCAAAAGCCAGCCTGACCTCGTCTCTTCGGGCCGAGTGGCATTTCCGCAGCACCAGCTCGCGGAATTCGCCAAACAATGGCCCAGGGAGCTCACCGACTCGCTTCTTGAGTTCAAGAAGCCGCTGTTCGGATGCCAGGCGGACCAATTCGCCCGGCGGGAGTTGCAGGACACGGGCGATCCTTTCATAGATATCCGTGCGGCCGTGGGCGGGAAGCAGCTTCTTTCGCGCCAGTAATTGGGAGATGTAGGACTCGGTGACTTGCACGGCGGAGGCGAGATCCCGTTGATCGAGCCCGAGAGCAGTGAGCCGCTGGCGTATAAGAAAGGCGACATCCATACTGCGTTTATAGCATCTTAACCGTGGCAGGTAAAGCAAGTCGGCGCGTCGACTTGACAGTGGGACTTGAATTAACCGATAATTGTTAATACAGGGCACAGTGTCCTCTGCAGAGCGCCTGGGCTAAGCCAGACGAACTGTTCCAATCCCTTAGCACGTTACGGAGTGTAATTAGGGATTGCAATGCCGGCGGTCGCGTTCCTCTTCAGCCCGGCATTCTAGAAACAGCAGATTGACGGTTACCCGGAGGAGGTTCAGGATATGCCATTTGCCGCACACTTTCCTCGTACTTTTGAGGCGAACTCGATAGCGCGGTTCGCTCCCGACTCTGGCGGAGTCTTCGGGATATGTAACGCATCCGAATGGATTCTCATCGCGGAATCGAACAATATTCGCGAGTCGCTGCTTCAGCATGCCGGGGAGCGGGAAACCAACGTTAGCCGCCGGGGTCCAACGGGATTTGTATATGAGGCCTGCGCGACATCCGCCGCCCGGGCGGCGTGCCATAAACGCCTGGTGGGCGAGTTTCGGCCAGTATTCAGGGCCAGCGGCAGCCTGCCGAGCCGGGAACAACCAGAATGGAGTGGGCAATGAAAGAGTTAGAGAAACGATTCCGCTACGTTGGGTTTACCGAAATACAAGGCTCGCGTGTCTTCACCTATCAGATGGTCTCGGTTGAACGAGGCAAAATCGAGGTATCTGTAACGACCAACCTTGCGCTAGCGCGCCTTCACAAGATTTCGTTACAGGAACTGCCGCTTATGTGTCAATCGCTTTTGGAAGAGAAAGAGGGTGCCGATACAGTGAACGCTTACCTGCTTTCCGAACAAGACATGCGCACGCATTCCCAGCGTCTCGCCGAACGCGCGGAAAGGGCCAGGCAAGGACGCCAGCCGAAAAGGCCCCATTCCGGCCAGTTGCCCGGCGCGTCTTGGCGGGGGGCCGCACCTATCGTCACCAATGGAAGCGGACGATGAACGATTTGAAAGTTGTCGATCCCGACCCGAAGGTCGACGAAGCTCGTTGGAACGCCTGGGTAGAGCGAGGGCGCGCGGATGATCTCGCGGCTTCGCGAATTCTCAAATGGGTCGTGGTGGCGGCCATCCTCGTTTTCACCGCGTTGTTCTACTTCGCCCGCTCAACGTAGCACCCGCAAAATGCTGTTGCTCCGAGGTTGGCGGATATTCTGCCGGCGGCAATCGCCGGAGCAGGTTTGCGGGCCGCGACGACCACAATCGCGACTAGTTTTCGCCTCCGCTTGCGGCGGCACAGCTCAAAGCAAAAAAGCGGCTCCCGCGGGAGCCGCTTTTGTCCATATTGTGATTGTGGTTTAGTAGCGATTGCGGCGCTGGCCGCCGCCGCCGGAGTTGCTGCGACGTTGGTCGCCGCCACCGAAGCCACCGCGGCTGGCGCCGCCGCGATCTTCCCGGGGACGAGCTTCATTCACATTGAGCGCGCGGCCATCGAGTTCCTGACCGTTCAACCCTGCGATAGCCTGTTGGGCTTCCGCGTTTTGGCTCATCTCAACAAACGCGAAGCCTCGCGCCCTGCCCGTATCGCGGTCTGTCACCAGGCTCACGCGATCCACTGTGCCATATTGTTCGAACATACCGCGCACCGCATGTTCGGTGGCGTCAAAACTTAAATTTCCGACAAAAATGTTTGTCATTTGGTTCCTTCCCATATTTGTAGGCCAGTGAATCGAGGCAGGATTAACGCGGGGCCGGAAGGACCAGACGAAAGAAGATGCCGAAAGTCAGCAAACCGTCAAACTTCCATTTTAGGGTAGCACGCTTCTGGCGACTCCGATGGATCCGGCGCGTCCTGCGTATCCTGTATGTCTATATCGCCGGTACTCGATGGGTCATCGGTTCCCACCTGCTTTTTCCGCTCCATCCTCTTTTCAAACTTCTCCTGCTGGCGCTCCTTACGCTGCATTTCCTTTTGGCGTTTCTTAAACGTTGTTACTCCTCTGCCGGCCATCAGGCTCCTTTCGTTACGTAGAACCAGTCCTTAAACTGGGCGTTTGATCGATCAGCGTCAACGGGTCTCTAATCCTTGATCGCGCATCGGGTTGGGGGACTTGCCGCCCTTGGAATGCTCACCACAAACTCCGTCCCAAACTGCGCATACCGACACGGTGCGTGTCGCTCAGGCACGCAAATCCTTTCTGCCTGGCGGCGTCTCGCGGGTTGAGGCACCTTCAGTATGACACGATGGCCGACATATCAACCAGTGTCCGAGGCAGCATATTGGACATTCGGTTGCTTTTTCGACTTCTCCACGCTCGCTCCGGGCAATTTAGAGGCAGCCCCTGGACGCCAGCCCACGTAACATTTCGCCAGCCCCGGTAATCCATTGAGGTAGCCATGCCAAAAAAACAAGGAACAATCACGGACGAACACCCCGTAGCGTCCGCCATCGGGAAGGCTTTGGGCAATATTGTGCGAAGTACGGGCCTTGCGCAAGCGGAACAACCGGCACCAAAGGCGAAGAAGCGGCTGCCGCGCAAGTTGAAAAAAAACATCAAGAAGAAAACTGCCCCCAGCGCGGTCTAACGTCTGGGGCGGCGAGGAAGCGCACGACGGTGACCCATTAGAGGTGCTTGGGCCGCCTTTCGGAAATCTTCGCTACCATGCAAAATGTGGTGATTCATTGCCGGTTGATGCTCGTCGCCTTACTGCTCTTTTGCTTTACAGCAGTACCCGCCAACTCACAAGGGCCATCGCACGAAGCCAGGACCTATCGCGACTCGCGTGGAAGACCAGTCTTCTTCCCTCTGGGCGAGGCATCGTTTGTTGGCGAAGTGGTGTCTTTCCAATCCGGAACTCCGGCGGCTAAAGCGCCCGCTGCGCCGACGGTAATTCTTGGACCGCCCGATTTCGCCGGCCAGGCCGCGGAACGGAAACGCATGACGTCACTCACGCTTGGTTGTGGCGGAACGCTTGTTCTGCGTTTTATTCATAACGTACTGGTCGATGCCCAGGGACCGGACCTGTACGTATTTGAGGTGGGTCCGGCCGTTGAGCCTACGGCCCTGGCGATTTCGAAGGACGGCAAGAGCTGGATCGAGGCGGGCAGAATCCGCGGCGGCACGGCGGAGGTCGACATCCAGAAGGTCACCAAGCCAGGAGAGCGTTACCGGTTCGTTCGCCTTACCGATCTGAAGTCCAGTTGCTCCGGACCCTGGCCGGGAGCCGATATTGACGCTGTGGGCGCAATTGGCGCGGCGATCGCCATCACCTTCGACTCCTCGGTGTTGTTCGATTTCGATAAGGCGATTGTGAAACCCTCGGCGCGCGATTCCCTTACCGAGGCCGCTGCGAAAATTGCCTCGAATCCCGGCGCTACGATCACTGTCGAAGGCCATACGGACAGCGAAGGCCGCGCCGAATACAACTTGAAGCTATCGAAGGCACGGGCAGACGCCGTGGTTGCGTTTTTCAAATCCAGTCCCGCATTGGCGCAGACGCCGTTTCAGACGGCCGGGTACGGTTCCTCGCGGCCTGTCGCGGACAACGCAACCGCCGAAGGCCGCGGGCAGAATCGGCGGGTGGAAATCATTATCACTCCCGCGGCTGGAAAAGCATCCATGTCTCGCCCTTGAGGTCGTCTGGCTGTTCGCCATACCGGAATGGCCGCGGGCTCACTCCGGCGCAAGGCCCTGGCGCTTGAGCAGCGCGGTCCAGTTTAAGACGATGTGGATCGATGGTGTCTCCCGGCCGGAATTGTCAATGGGCTCGAGAACGAGGATCCGCTTGCCGTCTGGCGCGAGAGCGAAGGGCCGGAGGCTTTGTTCAATAACGTCAGTAACTCGTAAGTCCAACACCTTCGACGATACTCCGATAGTAAGAGCGTCTCCGGCTGACGAAATGGGGACCCTGTGAATTGCGGATTCAGAAGCGAAATAAATCGATTTCCCGTCGGGGGACCACAGTCCGGCGGTGCTTGGGCCGCCTGCGGTGACTTGGCGCTTGCCAGATCCGGACGGATAGGCCGCAACGTACAATTGCCAAGTTCCGGACTCGTCCGAATTATACAGAACAAACCGTCCGTCCGGCGAGATCTCCGAACGCGCCTTTGCGAACGGAGACACGAGAAATGGCTTGGAGTTGCCGAAGGATCCGTCCGGATTTCTTGTAACTGTATAGATATCGGGGCGCCCCGCAACGAGCAGCGTCTTTCCATCCGGCGACCATGATGTTGGAGTACCACCATTCGGGAGGGTCGCCAGCGTCTTGCCAGTCTCCAGCGCGAGTAGCTGAGTCTTTCGATTCGACCCAGCACTAAGCGCAAACGCGACCTCTTTTCCATCCGGGCTCCAAATGGGTGAAAGGATTGCCCTGGAGTCCGACGCCAGCCGCGATGGGATCCTGTTCGAGAGATCCATCATCCAGAGTTCGGTGCCACCTCGATTAGTGAGCATATAGAGCACGCGAGTTCCGTCGGGAGACAGCCGGCAATACGCGTAGCCGCGGAAATTGTAATTGCTCACTACTGGCGATGGAATCGGCTTCCCCTCCGTGGTGTACAAGGAGAATTTGAGCTTCGGCTGGCTATATTGACCAGTCCAGACGAGCGAGCCATCGCCGGAGACTGTTACGTCCCCTCCATCGGCGATGATAGGGACAGGTTGCCCGGAAGGCTTCCAGACCCCAGGCGTGAATGGTACCGCCAATATTCCCGGTTCCCGTGGGTAGCGCATGTAAAGTATGTGACCGGATGGAGAGTAGACAGGGTAGGCGCCTTCAAACAGGGTCTCGATGGCTCCGGCTTTCAGATCGACCTTAACGATGCTCTGCGTATTGCGGCTACCGAGACCCGCAATGAGTAGTCGTTCTCCCCTACCCGCGGGTAAGAACTGGGGAGAATAGATCGCTGTGGAGCCGTTTAGCCTGACTTTCGCAGTTGGGGGCAAGCGCAAGAGTTAACCGATTTAGAATCAGTGAAGGGATATCCAAGGTCTTCACCACAAATGGGCATCAACCGGCAGCGGTAATGTGTTGCTGGTTCGGGAGTGC
>Ga0315912_10001325_pt1 | contig 31209 bp, 30 predicted proteins | sample VfabasoilMG_FD_204469 | JGI IMG/M metagenome (GOLD analysis project Ga0315912, IMG submission 204469) | Garden soil microbial communities collected in Santa Monica, California, United States - V. faba soil | ecosystem: Environmental > Terrestrial > Soil > Garden | place: USA: California...
CCGTCGCGCGCGAATCGATCGTCGTCCAGCGAATGGTGGCCCACCGTGCCGTCCAGGATCAGGCTGATCGCGGGATTGAACGCATTGCCGGATGAGCGCGCCGCCGCGGCGGCGGGCGCCGGTGGTTCGATCGCCGCGACGCGCGCCGCACCGGCGTCCTGTCGCATGCGCTCGAGCTCCTCGCGCGCGGCCTGCGCGGCCGCGAGCGCGGCGGCGGCCTGCTCGCGCAGCCGTGCCGAGTCGTCCTCGAGCGCGCGCAGGCGCGCGTCGAGCTCGGCGATGCGTTGCTCCGCGTCGGCGGCTTGCACCGGAGGCGCCGCAACGAGCGTGGCGGCCGCGAGCGCGAGGGACACGACGAGGTGGTTCAGGACGGTCATCGGAGCAGGGCCCTCGCGTGGCATGGCGCGCGCATTGCAGTCTCGCACGAAACGTTATAATGTTACATTCGTGGGGGTCAATAGGCCGCCCGTCACGCCCCGGACTCCCGTGCCCGCACTCGATCTTCCGCTCGTTTCCCTGCACGACACGCCCGTGCGCGGCGATTCCGATCCGCTCGACACCGTCGGCGGCTGGGCCTCGCTCGCGTGCGCCCTGCATTGCGCGCTGCTGCCCATCGCGCTCGCCGCGCTGCCGGGCGTCGGGCTCGAACTGCTGGACAACGACTGGTTCGACCGCAGCTTCGCGCTCTCGGTCGGTACCTTCGGCCTGCTCGTGCTCGGCACGCGCCTGTGCGTGGCGCGCGCGCGTACCGTCGTGACGCTCTACGGCTGCGCGGTCGCGCTGCTCGCGCTCGGCGCATTCGGGCCGCTCGATGGCATGGCGCGCGGCCTCGTGCTCGGCGTGGGTGGCACCGCGATGGCGATGGCGCACTTCGTCAACCGCGAGGGATTGCGCCGCGGAGGCGTTGCGCGCAACGTGTTCCGACGCCTGCATTGAGGCGCGACGCCGCGTCCGCGCGGCGGCTTCGGTGTCTCGCACGCCCAGGACTTGCTACCCTACGCGCCCCGAACTGACGTACCAAGGAATCGCGACATGGGCAAGGGCGACCGCAAGACCACGAAAGGCAAGATCTCCAAGCGCAGCTACGGCAACAAGCGCTCGCACACGGTGAAGACCACGGCCGCGACCAAGGCTGTCGCCACCTCCAAGCCGGCAGCCGTGAAGAAGCCCGCGGTGTCCAAGCCGGCCGCTCCGCGCGCGTCCGCGCCCAAGGCCGCGGCGCCGAAGAAGAAAGCCTGAGCAGGCGTCGACTTTCGCCCCGGAACGGCGGGCCCTCGGGTCCGCCGTTGTCGTTTCAGTGCCCGCCGTGCAGGTCGTGTTCCGCACCGGCGCTGAACACCCTCAGCGGGCGCACGCCACCGAGCCAGTAGCTCAGTTCCGCCGGCGCGCGCACGGGCCATAGCGCGAGGTCCGCATCGGCGCCGACCGACAGTTCCCCCTTGCGACCCGAGAGCCCGAGCGCACGCGCGCCATGCGCGGTCGCGCCACGCAACGCCTCCTCGGGCGTCAGCCGGAACAGCGTGCAGGCCTGGTTCATCGCGAGCAGCAGGGATACGAGCGGCGACGTGCCCGGGTTGAGGTCGGTCGCGACGGCCATCGGCACGCCGTGCGCGCGGAACTGCGCGATCGGTGGCAAGCGCGTCTCGCGCAGGCAGTAGTACGCACCGGGCAGCAGCACCGCGACCGTGCCCGCGGCTGCGAGCGCGCGCACGTCCGATTCGCTCGTGTGCTCCAGGTGATCGACAGAGAGCCCGCCCAGGCGCGCCGTCAGCGCCGATCCGCCGAGGTTCGACAACTGCTCCGCGTGCAGCTTGATCGGCAGCGCGCGTGCGCGTGCCGCCTCGAACTGCCGCGCCACGGCCTCCAGGGGGAAGCCGATGCCCTCGCAGAAGGCATCGACCGCATCCACCAGGCCCTCGTCGCACAGGCGCGGGAACCACTCGTCGACGACCGCGTCCACGTAGTCCGCCAGGCGACCGGCGTACTCCGGAGGCAGCGCGTGCAGGCCGAGGAACGTCGTGCGCACGGTGATGCCGAGTTGCGCCCCGATCCGCCGCGCGACGCGCAGCATGCGCCGTTCGCTCTCCAGGTCGAGTCCGTACCCGGACTTGATCTCGATCGTGGTCACGCCCTCGCGCAGCAGCGAGCGTGCGCGCGGCAGCGATTCGGCCAGCAGCGCGTCCTCGTCGCAGGCACGCACCTGGCGCACCGTGGAGACGATGCCGCCACCGGCGCGGGCGATCTCCTCGTAGCTCGCCCCCTCGAGCCGCAGCTCGAACTCGCGCGCGCGGTTGCCGGCGAACACCAGATGCGTGTGGCAGTCCACGAGGCCGGGCGTGACCAGCGCACCATGCGCCGATTCGACGCGGCGTGCGCAGCGGTCGGGGTGGTCGGGAAGATCGGCGATGGGACCGGCGAACGCGATGCGTCCGTCGTGCCATGCGATGGCGCCGTGCTCGACCAGGCCGTAGCCGGTCGCGCCCGACAGCGTGGCGAGGGTGGCGTCGAGGAGGAGGCGGTCCCAGGGTCGGCGTGGCATGGACATGTCGTGATGCTAGCGTGCGCGCCGCTGTTCGCGAGCCCTTCGTAGGAGCGCGCTTCAGCGCGCGATCTCTTCGCCGCACCGCACAGATCCGGCAACTCGAAAAGATCGCGCGCTGAAGCGCGCACCTACAAGAGGACGGTGGCCTCTCGCAGGGCGGTTGGATCGAGGCCCAGCTCCCGCACGATTTCGTCCCCGTGTTCGCCCAGCCGCGGCGGCGGGCGCTGGTACTGCACGGGCGTGTCGGAGAGCTTCAGCGGGCTGCCGATCATCGGGACGCCGTCGACCTCGACCCGCATGCCGCGCGCGGCGGCGATCGGGTGCTCGGTCGCCTGCTTCACGCCCAGGATCGGGCCGCAAGGGATGCCGGCGGCTTCGAACAGCGCCAGCCAGTGCGCGACGGGATGCGCGGCGAACAGCGCGGACAGTTCCGCGACCAGGGACTCGCGGTTCGACACGCGCGCCGGGTTGTCGGCGTAGCGCGCATCGGCGATCCACGCCTCGCGTCCGAGCGCGCGGCACAGCTGCTCCCACAGCTTCTGGCTCGCCACTGCGAGCGCGAACCAGTCGTCAGACGCGCGGAAGGTCTGGTAGGGCACGATGCTCGGGTGCGCGTTCCCGTAGCGCCGGGCCTCCTCGCCGGTGAACACCGCACTGCTCGCGACGTTTGCCAGGCCCTGGAGCTGGGTATCGAACAGCGAGATGTCGATGAACTGCCCGCAACCGCTGTGCTCGCGCGCACGCAGCGCGGCCAGCACGGCGATCGCCGCGTTCATGCCGGTGGCGATGTCGGCCACGGCCACGCCGACCTTGCTCGGTTCGCCCGCGCGCGGACCGGTGATCGACATCAGCCCCGCCTCGGCCTGGATCACGAAGTCATAGCCCGGCAGGTCCTTGCCCGGTCCCGTGCGGCCGTAGCCCGAGATCGAGCAGTACACCAGCCGCGGGTTGATCGCGCTCAGCCGTTCGTAGTCCACGCCGAGCACGCGGTCCGTGCCGGTGCGGTAGTTCTGGATCACCACGTCCGCCCACCGCGCCAGCCGTTCGATGACGGCCGCGGCGCCGGGCGAGCCCAGGTCCAGCGCGATCGAGCGCTTGTTGCGGTTGCAGCAGGCGAAGTAGGCCGAGAGCCCGTCGAGGAACGGCGGTCCCAGCGCGCGCGTGTCGTCGCCGTTGCGCGGTTCGACCTTGATCACGTCGGCGCCGAGGTCGGCGAGCGTCATGCCACACCAGGGGCCGGCGAGCACGCGGGAGAGTTCCAGGACCTTGATGCCGGCCAAGGCTTGCATGGGCGGTGCGCTCGTTCGGATTGCAAACCGCGGATCGTAGCGCGTCCGCGACCGAGCCGATGCCCCGACGCGCCGCGCGCCGGCCTTGGCGCGCGCACGCCATGCGCGTAACGTAGCGCCATGGGCAACAAGCGCTACCGCTGCGATTTCGCCTATCTTTCCGGCGGCTGGGCACGCGACGTGCTGTTCGAGGTCGACGCCGCAGGCGACCTCGCCGCGGTCACGGCCCAGGCGCGCGACAGCCAGGCTCCGCGCATCGGCCGCTACGTGCTGCCCGGCATGCCGAACCTGCACTCGCATGCGTTCCAGCGCGCCCTCGCCGGCCGAGCGGAATTCGTGACCGAGGCCGTGGACAGCTTCTGGACCTGGCGCGAGGGCATGTACGCGCTTGCCGCGCGCCTGGATCCCGGGGCGCTCGAGGCGGTCGCGGCGCAGCTCTACGTGGAGATGCTCAAGGCCGGCTACACCGCGGTGTGCGAGTTCCACTACGTGCACCACCAGGCCGACGGCGTGGCATACGCGCCGCCCGCCGCGATGTCGCACGTGCTCTGCGGCGCGGCGGACTACAGCGGCATCGGACTCACGCTGCTGCCGACGCTCTACATGGCCGGTGGCATCGACGGCCGCGCGCTGTCGCCGCGGCAGCGGCGCTTCGGCCATGCGGTGGGCGACTTCCTCACCCTGGTCGACGGCCTGCGCGCGCAGGAATCGGCGCAGCGCCTGGTCGGGATCGCGTTCCACAGCCTGCGCGCCGTGCCCGAACCCGCGCTGCGCGAGGTGCTGGATTCCGAGATCGGTCGCGAAGGCCCGATCCACATCCACATCGCCGAGCAGACGGCCGAGGTCGAGGAGAGCCTGTCCGTGCGCGGCGTGCGTCCCGTCGCGTGGCTCATGCAGAACGCGCCCGTCGATCCGCGCTGGTGCCTGGTGCACGCCACGCACCTCGATCCCTACGAGATCGAGGCCATCGCCGCCTCGGGTGCGATCGTGGGGCTGTGTCCGACCACGGAGGCGAACCTCGGCGACGGCCTGTTCCCGCTCTCACCCTTCCTCGAGCGCGGCGGCGCGTTCGGGATCGGCTCGGACAGCCACGTCTCGACCTCGCCGATCGAGGAGCTGCGCTGGCTCGAGTATGGCCAGCGCCTGGTGCGCCAGCGCCGCAACGTGGTGGCGCGCCCGGGCATGGCCCACGTGGGCGAGAACCTGTGGCGCGACGCGCTCGTCGGCGGTGCCCAGGCCACGCACCGGCGCATCGGCGTGCTCCGGGCGGGCCAGCGCGCGGACCTGCTCGTGCTCGACGACGATGCGCCCGAACTGGCGCAGCTGCCGCTCCCGCAGGTGCTCGACGCCTTCGTCTTCTGCGGCAACCGCAACCTGGTGCGCGATGTCATGGTGGGCGGGCGCATGGTGGTGCGCGACGGCGTGCATGAGCACGAACAACGCATTGCCGCGCACTACCGCCATGCGCTGGCAAGACTGTACGGCTGAGCGCGATACCGACGCTCCTAGGGACCGGCTCCCGTAGGGTCGATTTCGCCCGACTGCCTTGGGATCTGCGACGACGCCTGGCGCAGTCGGGCTCGCCTCGTCGTTGCGTCCTCGCCGAGCCGAGCAGGCGAGGCTCTACATCGTGGAGCGCCACAGGTGGATGACGGCGTGCGCGCGATAGGGGCGCCAGGCTTCCGCGCGGCGCCTGAGCGCGGACTCGCTCAAGGGCTCGCCGCCCGGATTGGCGGCGCGCCGCAGGATCAGGTCCCCGGCAGGGAAGGCGTCGCGATGGTGCAGGGCGCGCATCGCGATGTACTGCGCGGTCCAGTCGCCCAGGCCGCGCAGTCGCACGCAACTGGCGACGAACGGATCGAGTTCCTGGCCGGGGTCGAACGAAAGCTGGCCGTCGCGTACGGCGCGCGCGAGCGTGGCGATGGCCGCCGCGCGGGCGCCCGGCATGCCGGCGGGGGCCTGGTCGAAATCGGCAAGTGCTTGCGGCAGCGGGAATCCGCGATGCGGTTCATCGCCGTGTCCCGGACCGAGCACGACGCCAAGCCGCTCCACCATGCGCGTTGCATGCGTGCGCGCCGCCGCCACGCTGACCTGCTGGCCGAGGATGGCGCGAATGGCGAGTTCAAAGCCATCCCAGGCGCCGGGCAGGCGCAGGCCTGGACGGGCGCGGAGCAGGGGCGCCATGAGCGGATCGCGCGCGTAGGCGCGCCGCAGTACCGCTGGATCCAGGTCGAGGTCGAATACGCGGCGCAGGCGGACGAGGGCATCGGTGCGCGCGGCTGCCGTAGCCGCCCGGATCCTGACCTTCAGGGCATCGTCCGATGCGCATTCGACGCGCAACCAGCCCGGCGCGTCCGGTGTCCCGAAGGTGCGCTCGTAGGCGTGCCCCGCTACGCGCTCCACGCCAGGAATCGCGCGCGTCTGGAGGAACGCGAGCAGTTCGTCATAGGCGTACGGCGGCGCGAAGGGCAGAACATGGGTCGTGGTTCGAATCGTCGTCGACACCTGGTGGGACATTGGAACAGATTATCAGCGCGGCGACGTCGCAGGCCGGAGTGCGCGCGCAGCGCGCGCTCCGGCACTCTCTGGGCGTGGGAGTCGACGTGGGCAAGAGCCGAGGAGAGCGCCTGTGGCGCACTCCGCGCTACGAGGGTCGCGGCACGTCACGCCGCGTTCCGTGCGGGGCGGGGACCCGACCTATAATCGCCGCCTGCCCCCGCCGGACCCGAGCATGGCCACGAGCACCCGCCGCGACGACACCCGCGTGATCCGCGCACCGCGCGGCACCACGTTGAGCTGCAAGAGCTGGCTCACCGAAGCCGCGTACCGGATGATCCAGAACAACCTCGATCCCGAGGTCGCGGAGAATCCCGCGGAGCTGGTGGTGTACGGCGGCATCGGTCGCGCCGCGCGCGACTGGGCGTGCTACGACGCCATCCTGCGCGCCCTGCGCGATCTGAACGACGACGAGACGCTGCTGGTGCAGTCCGGCAAGCCCGTGGGCGTGTTCCCCACGCATCCCGATGCGCCGCGCGTGCTGCTTGCGAACTCCAACCTGGTGCCGGCCTGGGCCACCTGGGAGCACTTCAACGAGCTCGATCGCAAGGGCCTGATGATGTACGGCCAGATGACGGCCGGCAGTTGGATCTACATCGGTACGCAGGGCATCGTGCAGGGCACCTACGAGACCTTCGTCGAGATGGGACGCCAGCACTACGGCGGTTCGCTGCGCGGCAAGTGGATCCTCACCGCCGGGCTGGGCGGCATGGGCGGTGCGCAGCCGCTCGCGGCCAGCCTCGCCGGCGCCTGTTCGCTGAACATCGAATGCCAGCGCAGCCGCATCGACTTCCGCCTGAGGACGCGCTACGTCGACGAACTGGCGAACGACCTCGACGATGCGCTCGCGCGCATCGCGCGCTACACGGCGGCGGGCGAGGCGAAGTCGATCGCGCTGCTCGGCAACGCCGCGGAGGTGCTGCCCGAACTCGTGCGCCGCGGCGTGCGTCCCGACGCGGTCACCGACCAGACCTCCGCGCACGATCCGGTGAACGGGTACCTGCCGATCGGGTGGACCGTGGACGAGTGGATCGAGCGCCGCGCGTCGGAGCCGACCGTCACGCGCGATGCCGCGAAGCGCTCCATGCGCACCCACGTCGAGGCCATGCTGGCCTTCCACGCGCAGGGCATCCCCACCTTCGACTACGGCAACAACATCCGCCAGATGGCGAAGGACGAGGGCTGCGCGAACGCGTTCGACTTCCCCGGCTTCGTGCCTGCCTACGTGCGGCCGCTGTTCTGTCGTGGAGTCGGCCCGTTCCGCTGGGTCGCGCTGTCAGGCGACCCCGAGGACATCCTCAGGACCGACGCGAAGGTCAAGGAACTGATCCCAGACGATCCGCACCTGCACCGCTGGCTGGACATGGCCGAGCAGCGCATCGCGTTCCAGGGCCTGCCCGCGCGCATCTGCTGGGTCGGCCTGGGACAGCGCCACCGGCTCGCGCTCGCCTTCAACGAGATGGTGCGCCGGGGCGAGGTGAAGGCGCCGATCGTGATCGGCCGCGACCATCTCGATTCGGGTTCGGTGGCGAGCCCGAACCGGGAGACCGAGGCCATGCGCGACGGCAGCGACGCCGTGTCGGACTGGCCGCTGCTGAACGCGATGTTGAACGTGGCCGGCGGCGCGACCTGGGTCTCGCTGCACCATGGTGGCGGCGTGGGCATGGGCTATTCGCAGCATTCGGGCGTGGTGATCGTGTGCGACGGCAGCGAAGCCGCCGATCGACGATTGGCACGCGTGTTGTGGAACGACCCGGGTACGGGTGTGATGCGCCATGCGGATGCGGGCTACGAGATCGCGCGGGATTGCGCCCGGGAGCAGGGGCTCAATCTGCCCATGCTGGCCTGATCCCCAGGTTCGGATCCTGCGACGTCGCGTCGTTCCGGCTCGGGGCCCATCCACGGGCGATCCGAATCCATGCCGATGCGGGACGCGTAGGGTAGGAAACCCGATTCGCGGGATCTTGCTGGGGAGTGGGAAATGACGAGGTTTCGCTGCTGGATGCTGGTGATGGCGTTCGCTGCCGGCGGGGGACACGCGGGGGCAGTCGGGGCGGGGTCCGCGACGCCGACGGATTCCACACCCACGCCCCGGCGACGATCGCTGGAGCAGCGTATCGAAGAACGCCTCGCGAGCGATCCGGCCCTGGCGGAGCGCCTGGGCAAGCCGACCCATGAAATCGAGCACCTCGCCTGGATGGTCGGGACCTGGGAGGTCTCGGCGGTGGTCGCAGGCAGGGCCGCGGGCGAGGGTGGCGGCGATACGGGTGTGAGCACGGTGACGCGCGTGCTCGATGGCACCTGGCTGCAGGTCGAGGACCGCTATGCGGACGGCAACCAGGACCTCGGTTTCATCGGCTACGACGGCGCCACGAAGCAGTACCGCGCCATCGCGATCGACAGCTACGGCACCGCCGCGCTCACCAGCGGCAGTGCCTTCGTCGACGGCCGGCTGGCGCTCACCGGGCGCGTACGCATCCTCGGCGAGGACGTCACCCTGCGGCAGACCATCGTGCGGACGGATGCGCGCGAATACCGCGTGACCAACGAGGAGCAGGACGAGGAGGGCGCCTGGCATGCGATCGACGAATACCGATATCGAAAGCGCTCCGATTGAGCCGAACGCTGCGCCCGTCGGCGCCGCGCCGTGACCCCGGCCGGCCCGATGAAAAAGCGACCGCAAGCCCTCGTGCATCTCAACGCGCTGCGCGCGTTCGACGCCGCCGCGCGCCACCTCAGCTTCGCCGCCGCCGCCGAGGAACTGCACGTCACGCCCTCGGCGATCAGCCAGCAGATCAAGGTGCTCGAGGACTACCTGGGCGTTCCGCTGTTCGTGCGCGGCAGGACCGGGATTTCGCTCACGCCCGACGCCGCGGAGGCCTGCACGTCCGTGCGCGCGGGGCTCGCGCAGTTGGCCGCGGGACTGGACCGCATGCAGGGCCGCACGCGCGACCGCGCGGTCACGCTCACGGTGCCGACGTCGTTCGCCTCGAAGTGGCTGTTGCCGCGGCTGGACGACCTGCGGCGCTCGCATCCGGACCTGGAGCTGCGGCTCGACACCACGAACGGTCTTGCGGACTACGCGGCGGATGGCATCGACCTCGGCGTGCGCTACGGCCTGGGCGGTTACGCTGGCGTGGAGTCCGTGCGCTGGTTGCCCGAATCGGTCTTCCCGGTGTGCAGTCCGCGGCTGCTCGCGGCGAACCGCGATCGCCCCATGCGCGCGGACCTTGCCCGCCTGGACCTGATCCACGACGACACCATCGACTTCGATCCCGAATTCCCGACCTGGGCGCGCTGGTTCGCGGCGAACGGCGGCGAGGGCGCGGATGCCTCGCGCGGGTTGCGGTTCAACTCCACCGTCCTCGCGGTGCAGGCCGCGATCGACGGCCAGGGCGTGTTGCTCGGCCGCAGCGTGATCGTGCAGGACGACCTTCGCGCGGGACGCCTGGTGCGTGCCGCCGACGGCGCCATGCCCACGCGCTGCCACTACCACCTCCTGCACCGGAGCGGCGCGCTCGTGCGACCCCCGGTGCGCGCGGTACACGACTGGCTGGTGGCACAGGCGACGCCGTCGGGTTGAGGCGGGGTCCGTAAGCGCGACTAATGCCCCCGGTTCGAAATCCTCGTTTGTGCGCGTCGCGGGGCGCGCCTAGCCTGTCCTGGCGGTCGATCGGCGCCGCATCGAGGCAGGAGCAGGACATGGAGCGGGAGGGTGGCGGGTGGAAGGCGGGCGGGCCGGCGGAGCTGGGCGTGCTTGGCACGGGACGCATGGGCGTTCGACTGGCCGCGATGTTCGCGCGCGCCGGCCGGCGCGTGCTGCTCGCCTCGCGCGACCCCGAACGCGCCGTTCGCATCGTGCGTGCGCTGGACCTGCCGGGACTGGTCGCCGGCAGCCAGGCGCAGGCGATCGACGCCGAGGCCGTGCTGCCGGCCATCTTCCTGCGCGACGGTCTGGCCGAGACGATCGGCCGCCATCGCTCGGCGCTGGTCGGCAAGCTCGTGATCGACATCAGCAACCCCTTCAACGCGGACTATTCCGACTTCCTCCTGCCCTGGGACACGAGCAGCGCCGAACTGCTGCAGGACCTGCTGCCCGGGGCGTCGGTGGTGGGCGTGTACAAGCACGTGTTCGCGGAGGTGTTCGATGCCCCCGAGTTCGCGCATGGAACCAGCGACGTGCTGGTCGTCGGCGACGACATGGCGGCCAAGGCGCACTTCCTGCGGCTCGCGGCCGGCACGCCGTTCCGCTATCTCGATGCCGGGCCGCTGGTGCACGCGCGCACGGTGGAGCGCCTGACCCTGGTCACCAGCCGGGTGGGTCGCGGCACGGGAACGTACCCGCGCATGAACTGGCGGCTGGTGGGATCGCCGGGAACGCCCGCGCCGCCCCTGACGGCGGCCCTGGATGCATTGCTGGCGGCCCAGGAGCCGCCCCGGGCGAGCGGCGTACGGCACGCCGTCCCACAGTAGGATTCCCGCGCGGCGGCTTACGACCGCACGGCTCGCCGGGCACAGGCGCGTGCTGTCGGAGAGGGTCGTCATGAGCGTCGAGATGCGCCTGTTGAACTGGACGCTGGCCTTGGCGCTGGCGCAGTTGCTGATCGTGATCGTTTTGAACCTGGGCAAGCGCGGCATCCTGTGGTCGGTTGGACCGCGCGACCAGGCGCCGGACTCCATGGGCCTCGTCGGGAACCGCATGGAACGTGCGTTCCGCAATTTCCTGGAAACGATTCCGCTGTTCGCGGCGGCCGTGCTCGCCGTGCAGGCCACCGGGGGCGCGAATGCGCACACGGCGCTCGGCGCGACGCTGTACTTCTGGGCGCGTGCGGCCCGCGTGCCGCTGTATGCCCCCGGCCTGCCCTGGCTGCGATCGCTGGCCCGGGGTGCGGTGCTCGCGTGCATCGTGCTGGTGATGACGGCGCTGCTCCGATCGGCCGGACGACGACGCCGTCCGGGGGCGCCCGAGCGCGCCCCCGGGGTGGGCGGAAAGACCCACCACTGGAGCGCGAGGCGGAAGAGTGCTATCAGGATCGCCCGCGCACGAGGCGCCGGCAGCCAACGAGGAGCAGCACCATGATCGGATACGTCACCCTGGGCAGCAACGACATCCCGCGCGCCGCCGCGTTCTACGACGCGCTGCTGGCCGAAATCGGCGCGAAGCGCTTCATGGAAATGGACGGGTTCGTCGCATGGTCGTGCAGCCGCAACACGCCCGGCCTGAGCGTGATCCGCCCGTACAACAAGGAACCGGCGACCGTCGGCAATGGCGTGATGGTGGCGCTGGTCGTGGACAGCCGGGAAAAGGTCGACCGCCTGCATGCCAAGGCCATGGCGCTGGGCGCCAAGGACGAAGGCGCGCCGGGACAGCGCATGGAAGGCTTCTACGCCGGCTACTTCCGCGACCTGGACGGCAACAAGTTGAACGTGTTCTTCACCGGATGAGCGTCGCGAGGCGAGCCCGATGGCCCGGACCCTGACCGGACGCTCGACGACCCTGTCGCAACGGCTCCGGCGGGCCTGGCTGCTGTTCGCCGCGGTCCTGCTCGGCGGCTGCGCGAAGCCCGCGCCGCCGCGACCCGAGGACCTCGCCTATCCCGTGCTCGTGCTGTTCGCCGAGAGCGGCGCGGTGGCGCACCGCGACCGCGCCGACCTCTCGCGCATGAGCCTGCAGCGCATCCTGAACGCGCATGACGCCCCCATGCTGGTCGATTCGCGCCTGGACGTGTACCGGCTGGTCGACCTGCAGTCGACGCACAACTTCCTGTGGCAGATGGCGAATCCCGTCGGCCATACGGACGTGGAGTTCAAGATGGAACGCGTGGCGGAGGGCGACGCGGCACGCGTGCGCGCGCTGATCGAGGAGCGCGAGGTGGGCACGCGCCACGCGGACGATCGCGCGCAGCGCCTCGCCCGACTGGCGCAAGCGCCGACCCTGCAGGCGATGATGGTGGCGGTGGGCATACGCGAGCCCTGACGGTACGACCGGGCGTCGCGGGAGACCGCCTGGGTGCGGGATCCCGCGACGGACGTCCACGCGTCCGTTCCGGGCGAACCAAGCGAGCACCAGCGCGCTCGCGCTCGCGCGCGTGCCGGTCGCGCACGGTCACGACGGCACCGGATCACGATCGACGCGCGGGCTGTCGGTGGCGGTCGACCATCGGCTGCATCCGACACAGACCGGTCGTTCGGCCCAGTCGCTCGCCAGCGGCAGCTCCCGGCCAGGAGCGGACATTGAACGCCGAGATCAGTCGGGCGCCGCAACGATACACACAGGAGCCTGAGGTCTGCGTATATCACTTGTCCTCTTGCCACATCACGCAATCCACGCCTGCCGCCGGCGCGTATGCACCTGACCCATGCAGGCCCACGCTGCCGGTTGCGCTCAGGGCTCGTCCTTACGCGTGCCGAACAGTGTCTTCGCGAGTAGCAGGATCGCCGTGCATGCGAGTGCCGCACCCATGACGCCGACAACGTAGACGAAGACGAACGTGAACCAGAATTGGACCGGATCTTCGGCGCGCGTACAGGGCAGCGCCCGCTTGCAGACGACGCTGCCCGTATCGAGCGCGACCTGCCCTTCATACAGAGCAAGGACGGCGACCGTACCTGCCACCAAGACCATGAAGGCGCACGCCCACGGCGAGACATCACCGGCCTTGCGCCCCATCATCATGCCCGCGCTGCACAACGCAACAATCAGCGCGGAGGATGCGATGTAAACCATATTCATCGGCGGAGCCCGGAAGTGATCCGAAGCGCGGTCGGCGACGAACCTCGCTCAACACGACCGACGCCCCGTTTTCGGCCAGGCACTGGGTGCGCGCTGCTAGCCAGTGAACTATTGGGAGTTCCTTCTTTGATGGCCTCAGCGTTCTTCATCCGGGGAATGTTGCCACATGATTCCAAAGCGTATGCACGTGACTGCTCTGGTCGCCGCAGCAGGTACAGATGTCGGTGCTGATGCCGGCCGGTATCCGCTGTCTGCAGAGGGGTGCAGCACGTGAGTGTCTGCTTTGGGTCGGAAGCAGTCGTCGATCCGTCCGCCGCGGCTCAGCCCCGAATGGCCGCAATTCGCCGGCAGCGGCCGTCCACGCCAAACTCCGCGCCGCAGTCCAGCGCCGCGCTGGGAGTCTGTGCGGGCAGGCTTTCGCGTCCAGGCCTGGACACGAGCGGGTTGCGCCGTTCTACGAGCAGCCCTTCCGTCCCCGGCGCCTCAGCCTGCTCGCGGTGTCGAGAGTTGCTTGGCGATCTCGTCGAGCTTCGCGAGGATCGCGCGCAGGAGCATGACCTGGTCGTCCTCGCCCGAGCCCGTGGACACGCTTGCGGCCGGCACGTGCGTCCGCGCCTTCAGCGCCTCGCGTCGCTCGATGATGCGGTCGCGGTATTCGCGCGCGTCGATGATCCCGACCAGGCTCATCTGATGGGCCTGGCCCGGGCTCTGACCGGCTGTCTCGAACTTCAGCACGCTGAGATGGAACATCCGGAGCACGGGGCCCTCGATGAAGGTCACGTCCTGGATGTTCTCCAGCGGCACGGTCTTCTCCACCTGGAACAGGATGCCCTTGCGGAAGCGCAACGCGGTGTCGCCCAGTTCGCACTGCAGCTTGTCAAAGTAGTGGCGCGCCCACCATTGCCCGATGCCGAGCAACCAGATCACGGCGATCGGCAGTCCGATGACGGTCATCGACAGGATGAACGCCACGTAGAGCACCAGGTACGGGCGGATCAGCGAATTGAAGCGCGCGCGCAGCACGCCGTCGTCCGACGGATCGGCGGTGATCCGGTATACGGCCGGCTCGGTGCTCACGTGTACCGCTCGCGCCGCGCGCCGCGATCCCCGGCGGCCTCGGCGACCTTGCTCGCCGGCGCGTCCATCACCGCCTTGAACGTGCTCTTGAACCGTTCCATCTCCGCCGCCGTGCCGATCGTGATACGGACGTGGTTCGGCCACGCCGTCCAGGTGCGTCCGATGTGTACGCCGCGCTCGGCCATGGCGGCGATGACCTGCTTGCCCGGGCGGCGCGCGTCGAGCGAGAAGCAGTTGCCCTGGCCCCGCGTGTAGGCGTAGCCGTGCTCGTCCAGCCAGCGATAGGTCTGCTCGCGCAGGGCGGCGGTCTCGCGCTTGCGTTGCGGCACGAGGTCGGCGTCCTTGAGGCTCGAGATCGCGCCCGCGAGTGCCGTGATCGGCATGGGGTTGTTGCCGAACAGCGCGAGCCGCTTGAGCAGGTCGGGGCGCCCGAGCGCATAGCCGCAGCGAATGCCCGCCATGCCGTAGAGCTTGGAGAACGTGCGCAGCACGATCAGGTCGCCACCGGCCGCCACCAGGTCGTGCAGCGGCTTCTCATCGGTGTATTGGATATAGGCCTCGTCCACCAGCAGGATCGAGCCCTTGGGCTTGTGCGCGAGCGCCCACTCGATCTCCGCGCGCGGGGTGAGCGTGCCGGTGGGGTTGTTCGGATTGCATACGTACAGCACGCCCGCTCGCGGGTCGCGCGCGACCATGGCCTTGAGGTCGTGCGAGTGGTCGGCGCGCAGCGGCACCTTGTGCACGCGCGCGCGGTTCAGTTCGGCCGCTTCCCATGCGGCCTCGTACGTGGGATTCGCGGTGACCAGGCTTCGCACCGGGGAGGTGAACGCGACGGTCGCGTACTGCAGCGGCTCGCTGGACCCGGCGTAGACGAGCACGGACTCGGCCTTGAGGCCGTTGAGCGCCGCGCAGGCCTCCACCAGTTCGTCGCTGAGGTCGAACAGGTACCGTCCGCCCTTCGCGAGGATCGCCGCCATCGACTCGCGCGCGGCGGGGCAGGGGCCGGCGGGGTTCTCGTTCGCGTTCAGCAGTACCGCGTCGTCGGACGTGCCCGAGGCAGGCCTGCCCTGGGACCAGGCGTAGCGTGCTTCGCCGGCCAGGGGCAACAGGGCGGCCGTGGCGGCGTAGCGCAGCAGCGTGCGGCGGGACAGGGCAGGGGTCATGGAGGCTCCGGGGTGTGACGGCACGCGGGCAGGTGCGTGAATGTATACCCGGGTTCGAGTGCTCGTCGCGGGTCGCCCACATCGGGAGGCGTCCCGGGTCGCGGCGCGTCGCCGGTCCGGCGAAACTACTTGCCAGGTTGCTGACATGGTCCTGGCAGGATCGGCGCGGCTCCCGGACGTTTGCTTGGCGCCGGTGACGGTGCAGCGGCGTATCCTAGGTCCATGCGCAAGGCCACTCATATCCGGGAATGCGAGCACCTCGAACAGGTGCCGAACGTAGGCGCGTCGATTGCCGGCGACCTCCGTGGCCTGGGCATCCTTCGGCCGTCGCAGCTGTCAGGACGCGATCCGTACCAGCTGTACGACGAGATCTGCCTCCGGACGGGCGTGCGGCACGATCCCTGCGTGCTCGACACCTTCATCGCCGCCGTGCGGTTCGCCGAGGGCGGGCCTTCGACGCCGTGGTGGCATTACACGGCCGAGCGCAAGCGCGTGCTGGCGATGCGTGAGGTGTTGGTCGAGGCAAGAGGGCATCGGGGCTAGTCCAATGAAACGTTGAAAAGGCCCCCGTCACTCCCGCGAAGGCGGGAGCCCAGTGACTTTGGCTTTCCCTTGCATTCAAAGCGAAGTCACTGGGCCCCCGCCTTCGCGGGGGCGACGACACTTTGGCGCCTGAGGAGTGCGATTCCACCGATTCGATCGACTACGGAAGAGCAACTCTTGACCAGCCCCAATTCCCTAACCCCTGGCTCCTAGCCCCATGCGCCGCGCCGACCGCCTCTTCCAGCTCGTCCTCCAGCTCTCGCGCGGTCGCGTCCGCACGGCACGCGCGATGGGCGACAAGCTCGGCGTGTCCGAGCGCACCATCTATCGCGACATCGCCGACCTGGTGGCCGGCGGCACGCCGATCCAGGGCGCGCCGGGCATCGGCTACTCGCTGCGCGCGGGGTACCAGCTGCCGCCGATGATGTTCGAGCGCGAGGAGCTCGAGGCGCTCGCGCTCGGCGCGGCCTGGGTCTCCAGCTACGGCGATCCCGCGCTCAGCGCGGCGGCGGAGCGCGTGCTGCAGAAGGTCGATTCGGTGCTGCCCGCGCGCCTGCGACCGGAACTGCGGGCCGAGGGCATGGAGGTGCTCGATTTCGCGATGAGCGACGAGGCGCGGGAATCGCTGCGCATCGCGCGCGAGGCGATCCGCGACCGCATCAAGCTCGATGCGCGCTACCTGGACGCGGAGAACCGCGAATCGCGCCGCCGCCTGTGGCCGCTCGGCCTGTTCTACTGGGGCAAGGTCTGGACGCTCGCCGCCTGGTGCGAGCTGCGCCAGGACTACCGCAGCTTCAGGGTCGATCGCTTCGTCACCCTGGCGCGCACGCGCGAACCGGTCCCGCCCGAATCGGGCATCGACCTCAAGAGCTTCCTCGCGCGCATTCCCGACGCGACACAAAAGACGTAGGGCGGAACCCGAAGGGATTCCACCGCAACGTGCGTCGGTGACGGCAAGTGCGGGCGGAACCCCTGCGGGTTCCGCGCTACGGTCTTCTCGGGACAGGGCTGCAGACGACGTCGTGCACGACTTACCATTGCGCCGGACAGGACCTTGGATCGTACGGAGCCCGCATGGACGACCACTTCGCCCTTCGACTGGACCCCGACCGGCGCACGCTGCACGTCTCGGTCATGGATCCCGGCCACTGCGGCAAGCGCACCGAGGTGCGCGTGCTGCGTCGCGCAGTCGTGCACGAATCCGGCGGCCTGGATTCGGAAGTCGAACTGCATCGATGCTCGCTCGTGCTCATGCCCACCACGCGGATCGACCTGGACGAGCCACTCGACGGGTACTCGCACGCCGGGCGCAAGGTCTCCATCGAATACGTCGCGGAGTTCCGCATGGACGGCAAGTCCCCGACGAAAGGGAACGGCGAGATCCCGTTCCTCGTGCCCGGACCCGAACGCGCGCCGCAGGAGGGCGACGCGGCGAAATGGATCGAACCGAAGGACCACTGGTCCCTGGTCGCGAACATCATGGCGCTGGAGCCTTCGAAGCGGATCCGTGCGATCGCGATGAGCGTGGTCTGCGGCGTGCTCGTGCTGGTGAACATGGCCGTGGGCTGGCACGACCAGTGGGTGCCCGAATCGCAAACGTACTTCTACGACCACCACGGCACGAAAAAGGGCCGGCGAACCTCCGAGTCCCCGCTGATGAAGGCCGCCACGGGCAGCGGCGTGATCGGCGCCGGCGCCTTCGTCACGCTGATGGCGCTGCTGCGCGGCTACATGACCTTCAACATCACCGACCGCAAGCTGCCGCGACGCGGCGCCCGGGTCGCCGCCCGCGACCTGATCCGCGGCAAGGCGCGCATCGCGCTCGAAGGCGTGGACGTGCGCGTGGTGGCGGCGAACCGGGAGTTCGGCGAGGTACGCAAGAAGGAGGGCAAGAAGACGGTGACGAACAAGGTCGTCGAGCCCGTGCGCGCCGTGTGCCTGTACCAGCAGCGTCTGATGCACGTGCCGGCGAACACGGAGATCGCGACCTACCTGTCTGGCGACGTGGACTTCGACCTGGTCTATCGCACCCTGCTGCCGCCGCAGCGCGTGGGCCGGGCGCATGGCATCGACGTGGTGTGGGAGGCGCAGCTGCTGCATCCGCGCTTCGTGGACCAGGAAGTGGAAGGGACTGCCGAAGGTCTCACGCCGCAGCAGTTCGAACCCTGAGCGGGGCCGGGCGGGGCCGCGGCACACGATGTCCGATTTCGTACCCATACTGGTCCGTCCCCGATCTGGAGCCGGATTTCCACAGTTCCTATCCTGACATCCACCCCAACGGTCAGGAGTAGCACCCATGTCGCAATTCGCATCCACCCGTTCGCGCGCCACGGCCCTGGTCGTGGTCGATGTGCAGGAATCCTTCCGCCACCGGCCCTATTTCCAGGACGCCGACCTTGCCCGCTACCTCGCGGCGCAGAACCGCCTCGTCGCCGGCTTCGCCTCCGCCGGACTGCCGGTGGTGCGCGTGCTGCACGTCGAATCCGAGGGCGCATTCTCCCTCGCCTCGGGGCTGGTCGTGCCGATGCAGGGCCTCGCGCCGTTCGAGGCGGCGCTGACCCTGCACAAGCACGCGCACAGCGCGTTCGCGGGCACCGATCTCGCGCGCTGGCTGCTCGAGCGCGGGATCACGCGCATCGCGGTCAGCGGCATCCGCACCGAGCAGTGCTGCGAGACCACGACGCGCGACGGCTCCGATCGCGGATTCGAGGTCGATTTCGCGAGCGAGGCCACGCTTACGTTCCCGATGACGCACGCGGGCGGCCGCACCTACTCGCCGGCCGAGATCCGCGAGCGCACCGAACTCGTGCTGGCCGGCCGCTTCGCCACCATCGTGTCGGCGGAGGAGGCGATCGGGCGTGCGGTGTCGCGCTGGCGGGACGCCGTCGGGCATGCGAAAGCGGCCTGACCCGACCCGCGATCCCGCTGCGGCGACCCCGGTGCTCGTGGTCGCCACGCCGGGCGTGCTGATGCTCGACCTGGCCGGAGTCGCCGAGCCGTTCCGGATCGCTTGCACCGAATCCGAGGCGGCCGGGCGCGCCGCGCCATTCGCGCTCTCCGTGGCGGGCCCCGTCGCGCGCATCGCCACCTCGCTCCCGGTCATGATCGCCGGGCTGCGTCCGCTGCCGCGCCGGCTCCCCGATTCTGCCTGGATCGTGGTCGCCGGCAGCGCCAGCGCGATCGAGCGCGACCGACCTTCGCGCGTGCGCGCGGAGGAGGCGGTGGTGCGCTGGTTGCGCACCGTCGTTGCGCCGGCACTCGCGCAGGGACGCGCGCGCGTGTGGACGGTGTGCTCGGGCGCGCTGCTCGCGGCGCGCGCCGGCCTGCTCGACGGCCGCCAGTGCACCACGCACCACGACCTGATCGAGCGCCTCGCGCGCGAGTGCCCGGCCGCCCGCGTGCAGGCGAACCGCATCTTCGTCGCCGACGGTCCGGTCGCGACCAGCGCGGGCATCACCGCGGGCATCGACCTCGCGCTGCATGCGATCGGCGAGCGCCTAGGGCAGGCCGAGGCGCTCGCGATCGCGCGGGAGCTGGTGGTGTTCCATCGTCGCGCGGGCGGCGATCCGCAACTGTCGGCATGGCTGCAGCACCGCAACCACCTGCACGCGGCCGTGCATCGCGCACAGGATGCCGTGCTGGCGGCGCCGGCGGAGCCCTGGACGGTCGCGCGCCTGGCACAGGTCGCGCACGTGACGCCCAGGCACCTCGCGCGGCTGTTCCACCAGAATGCCGGCGTCGCACCGCTCGAGTACCTGCAGCGGATCCGCCTCGAACTCGCGCGCACGCTGCTGGGCGGTGGCCGGGAATCGGTCGAGTCGGTGGCGGTGCGAGCGGGCTTCGGTTCGGCGCACCACCTGCGGCGGGTCTGGCGCCGGCACCAGGGCGGGTCGCCGGGCGCGGCGAGGGCGGGCTGACCGGCGCGTCGCGAACCAGGGAGCGGATCGCCGATAGCAAGATGTCGAAATCCGCCTCCCGCGCGCGTCGTACCATGGCCCACGCCCCGTGGGCATGACCGGGAAGACGAACGCCATGCAGTACATGATCCTGATCTACGACAGCGAGCAGGCCTGGTCGGCATTGCCGGAGGCCGAGATCCACCGCATCCTCGGCGAGTTCATGCGCTATACGCAGGAGATCACCGATGCCGGCATCGTCCGCGCGAACGGCCGGCTCGCGCCCGTCGGCTCCGCCACGACCCTGCGCGGGAACGGCGGCAAGGTGGTGACCACCGACGGCCCGTTCGCGGAAACCAAGGAGCAGCTCGGCGGCTTCTACCTGATCGAGGTGGCGAACCTGGACGAGGCCCTGCGCTGGGCCGAACGCTGCCCCGGCGTCGCGATCGGGTCGGTCGAGGTGCGGCCGATGTTCGAGATGCCGGACTGATCCACGTTCTGGACATGCCGGCACTGGCGGTCGAGCGGGTCTACCGTCGCGAGCACGCGCGCGGGCTCGCGACACTGGTACGCCGGTTCGGGGATTGGAACCTGGCCGAGGACGCGCTGCAGGACGCGTACGCCAAGGCGCTGTCGACATGGTCGGGCGAGGGACTGCCGGACCGGCCCGGCGCGTGGCTCGCGACCGTGGCGCAGAACCACGCGCTCGACCGCCTGCGCCGACGTCGCCATGCGGCGCACGGGACGGGGGACCCCGGCGGGATCGACGGGATCGCCGACCCGTTCGAACCCGGATCGATCGACGAGGGGATCGATTCGGGCGTCGCGGACGATCGGCTGCGCCTGCTGTACACGTGTTGTCATCCCGCGCTCGCGCCCGCGGCGCAGTGCGCGCTCGCCCTGCGCACGCTGTGCGGCCTGCACGTGCGCGCGATCGCGCGCGCCTACCTCGAACCGGAAGCCACCACGGCGCAGCGCCTGGTGCGCGCGAAGCGCAAGATCATGGAGGCGCGCATCCCCTACGAGGTGCCCGCGGCGCAGGAACTGCCGGCGCGCACCAGCCAGGTGCTCTCGGTGGTCTATCTCGTGTTCAATGAAGGCTATGCCGCGACCGACGGCGAATTGCTGGTGCGCGACGACCTCTGCGGCGAGGCGATCCGGCTCGGCAGGCTCGTCGCGGAACTGCTGCCGCGCCACGCCGAGGCGCGGGGACTGCTCGCGCTGATGCTGCTGCACGATGCCCGCCGCGACGCGCGCATGGACGCGGCCGGCGCGCTGGTGCCGCTCGAGGAACAGGACCGCGACCGGTGGCATCGCGCGCGCATCCGCGAGGCGGTTGCGCTGCTCGACAGCGCCCTGCCGATGCGGGCGCCCGGGCCCTACCAGATCCAGGCCGCGATCGCCTCGCTGCACGCCCAGGCGCGGCGCGCGCAGGACACCGACTGGAAGCAGATCTTCATGCTCTATGGCGCGCTGATACGCCACCTGCCCACGCCGGTGGTGGAGCTGAACGCCGCCGTCGCGTTCGCCATGGTCGAGGGACCTCTGCATGGCCTGGCCTGGCTCGATCGCCTCGAGGCGCGCGGCGAACTCGCGAACTACCACCTGCTGCCCGCGGCGCGCGCCGACCTGCTGCGCCGCGCCGGGCGCCACGCGGAGGCCCGCGTCCACTACCAGGTCGCCGTCTCGCTCGCGCGCAATGCCGCCGAGCGCGCCTACCTCCAGCGCCGGATCCTCGCCTGTCCGTAGGAGCGCGCGCCAGCGCGCGATCGACCTGCGGCCAGGTCAGTTCACGGCGATCGCGCACTGGCGCGCGCTCCAGTCACACAACAGTCCCGTGGCGGGTTTCCGGGACGTTGTAGAGCGGAGCTTGCTCCGCTGACGTCATGGCAAGGACGAGCCGAGCAAGCTCGGCTCTACAACGGCAGGAGACTGGCGACACGGAGGCTCGGGGCGGTTTCTGGTGCCTGCCGCACGATTACGGCACGCCCTCGCGCGGGCTGAGGGGTCCCACCGAGCTCGGAGCAACGCCGACGCGCCCCCTGGGCCGCCTCTACTTGTCGAGACTTCCGTCGAAACTCGCGCTGAAATGCACGCCATCGGGCGAGGACAGCACGAAATCGACGTCGCCGCCGGCACCCGAGAACCGGCCGGTGCCCGAGGTGAAGGTGTAGTAGCCCGTCGCCGTGCCCGGCGTGACGAAGGCGCCCACGAGGGTGCCCGAGAGCTGGTCGCCGTTCGCCGCGACGAAGACGATGGTGCCGGTGAAGGTACCGGCCACGGGGTCGAGCAGGATCTGCTCCTCGCGCGTGAACAGGCCCAGGTGCGTGGCCTTGCCCTGGGCGGACACGGTGATCGCGACACCGGCCGGTCCGGGTGCGAAGCTCGTGACCTGGCCCTGGGCCTGGCCCGCGAACGGAACGGTGGCCGCCGGGGCAGGGGCAGGGGTGAGGCCGAGCGATGCGGCGAGGGCGGTGGCGAGGGCGATGCTGCGAAGGATGGATTTCATGGCTGTGCTCCGTGGGGATGGAAGGGGGGTGTTGGTCAAGCCGGGTGGAAGCGCGGTCTGGATCCCGCCTGCGCAGTCCACTGCGCATGGAGGCAATCCTGGCCTCCGGGGCGCTCGCGATACAGGCGAGCAATGTCCCGACGGGACGGTCGGGCCGCGCCGATCCGTGACATTTGTCCCGCCCCCCGTAGACTCGGTCGCATGAATCCGTGCGAGCGCCATCGATGCGGCAGTCGATCCGCTACCTGACCACGCGTGACGGCACGCAACTCGCGTGGACCGTGGCAGGCACCGGTCCCACCCTGGTGCGCGCGGCGAACTGGCTCACGCATCTGCAGTACGACCACGAAAGCCCGGTGTGGAAGCACTGGATCGAGTTCCTCTGCGGCAATTTCCGCCTCGTGCGCTACGACGAACGCGACTGCGGCATGAGCGCGCGCGGGCACCCGGGGATCGCGACGGACCACGGGGTGGACGATCTCGAGGACGTGATGGCGGTGGCCGTGCCCGAAGGTCGCCCGATCCTGCTCGGCATCTCCCAGGGCGTGCCCACGGCGATCGCCTATGCCGTGCGACACCCCGGACGCGTCTCGCGCCTGATCCTCTACGGCGGATTCCCCACCGGCACCGAACGGCGCGGCGATGCGGAGGCGCTGCGCCTGTACCACGTGATCGTGGACCTGGTGCGACAACACTGGGGTACCGACCATCCGACCCTGCGCCAGGTCTTCATCTCGCGTTTCGTACCCGATGCGAGCCCCGAGCAGCTCGATCGCCTGATCGACATCTGCAGGCGCTCGATCGCGCCCGAGGCCGCCGCGCGCATCATGCTCGCGCTGGCGAAGGCCGACGTGCGCGCGCTGCTGCCGCAGGTGCGCGTCCCGACGCTGGTGGTGAACGCGTCCCATGACGCCGTGGCGCCGGTGTCGGCGGGCCGCGAACTGGCGACGGCGATCCCGGGGGCCGAGTTCGTGCAGTTGGAGTCCCGCAACCACGTGCTGCTCGCGAACGAACCGGCATGGCGGCAGTTCAAGGAGCTGGTGCTGGACTTCACCGGGCTGGCCGCGGGCAGGGATGCGGCCTCGGAACGGTTCGCGGCGCTCACGCCGCGCGAACGGCATGTGTTCGCCGCGCTTTCCGCCGGTCGCAGCAACGCCGAGATCGCGGGCGAGCTCTCGATCAGCGAGAAGACCGTGCGCAACATGCTCACGCGCATCTTCGACAAGATCGGCGTGCGCTCGCGCGCGCAGGCGATCGTGCTGGCGCGGGACCAGGGTCCTCGTTCCACCATGCCCTCGTAGGGAGGCGCCATCTCCATTGTAGGAGCGCGCTTCAGCGCGCGATCCTTTCCCACCGCCCCGACGAAACTGCGAGGCAAAACGATCGCGCGCTGAAGCGCGCTCCTACGACGCATATGCCAGCGCCTCGCGCGCACCGGTGGAAACGCGGGCGCGCTAGCGCCAGCTGCCCTCGGTGACGAACGCGGCCCAGTAGTACGGATGCACGGACAGCCCTGCGGCGCGACGTTGCGCGATCACGCCGCGCATCGCCGACGACAGCGCCGTGGGCACCGCCTGTCGTTTCACGAAGCGCGCGCGATAGAGGCCGAGCATCAGGTCGGTGGTGGCGGCGTCGTCCACGGGCCACAGGCTCATCACCACGCTCGGCGCGCCGGCCAGGCGCACGGCGCGGCGCATGCCGAAGACGCCCTCGTTGCGGCGGATCGGACCCACGCCGGTATCGCAGGCGCTCAGCACCACCCATTGCGCGCGCGAGAGGTCGACGCCCGACAGCTCCGCCGCACTCAGCACGGCGATTCCGCCCGCCTGCGCGTCGGCGTGTGGTTCCTGCCCTCCCGGGCCACGGGCGAAGGCGAGGCCGGTCAAGGTGCTGTTGCCGTCGTTCCGGTCGGAACGGTCGGCCAGCGCAAGGCTCAGTGCGCGCTGGCCCGGCGACGACGGCGTGCAGTGCGTTTCCACGCTGAATCCATGCGTTGCCAGGTGCACCAGTTCGTGGGCGGGCAGGCGACGCACCACCTCGTCGCGCGTCGCGGCGGCGCCGGAGAGCCGCTCCACGCCACCGAGGCGGGCGATGCCGCGCGAAAGCAGGGCCTGCAGGGCCTCGAGCTCGCGTGCCGCGTGGGGCAGGGGCGGCAGTCGTGCGGCCGCGGATGCGCCGCAGTCCTCGCCCGCGACGCCGTCGGTGCCGCTCGTGCCCCGCGTGAATTCGGGTGCCCCGGCCAGCAGCGCCCGCACCGGGCCGCGCGCGGGAGCCGGCGCCAGCAGTTCGCGCTCGTGCGCCAGGGTATGCACCGACACGCCCTGTTCCAGCAGGGTGGCTCGGCGATCGGGCAAGGCGGCGAACGGCACCCGGAACAGCTCGCCCTCGGGCGCGACGAACAGCGTGGCGTCGCGATCGGGCAGGGCGATGGTGCCGAGCAGGCTCGCGCGCAGGGCCCGGCCGCGGCGATCGAGTTCGGCGGTGTCGGTGCGTGGATCGCGCAGCAGCGCCGTCCAGCCGTCCACTTCCGCCGACAGCGCCTGGACGCGGCCCACGCGTGCGAGACGGGGAACGCCATCCCGCGCGAGCGAGAACACGTACCAGTCCTCCGGTTCGGGCACGCGCCCGGTTTCGAGCAGGCGCGCGGGTTCGTTCTCGATGCCGTCCACGTACGCGAGCAGCAGGCCCCGCGGCGGCAGCGCGGCGGCGAGTGCGGCGAGCGTGGGCACGTCATCGGGCGGCGCCCACTGTCCCCGTTCGCGCGCCGTGCCCAGTGCACGTTCGGCCACCTCCACCGCCAGGCGCAGCGGCGCCAGCGACTGCTCGCTCGCATCGTTGCGCAGCCAGGCCTGGGTCAGCGCCTCGTTCGCGGTGCGCCAGCGCTGCCAGGCCTGCGCCTGCGCGGGATCCGGCGCGGCGCGCGCGTAGGCGAGGCGGCGGGCCTCGGCCTGGGCCACCACGCCGCGGTCAAGCATGGCGAGCCGCCACGCGGCCTCGATGCTGGCGCGATCGCCCAGGCGCGCGGCGATGGTGACCGCGAGCGCGGTCGCGGGCATCATCAACGCCCGGTAGTCCACGCCCTGGCGACCGGAGAGGTCGGCCGCGACGCCGGACAGGAACTTGCGCTGGTGCTCGGCGGTGAGGCGTGCATGGTCGAACGCGCCGGCGAGATCGCCCTGGCCCCAGCGGGCGAGCGCGATGCCGAACGTGGCCGTGGTCAGCGTCGGATGCTCGGTCGGCAGTCCGCGCCGACGCAACTCGAGCGCGCGCGTGAAGTTCGCCTCGGCCTCGTCGAAGCGGCGCAGCGCGAGCGCCGAGGACGCGAGTCCCTCCAGGGCGTAGGAAATACCCGGATTGTCCTTGCCGTCTGCCTGTTCGCGCAGCACCAGCGCCTTTCGGAACAGCTCGTTCGCCTCGGCGTAGCGATGCAGGCGGAACGCGGTATTGCCCATGTTCGCGGTCGCGACCGCGCGATAGTGGCCCGTGCCGGGGTTGTCGCCCCAGTAGTCCAGGGCCTTGCGGTACTGGTCGAGCGCCTCCTCCTCCTCGCCCATCTCCTGGAGCAGGTTCGCGTAGTTGTTCAGGGTCAGGCCACGCGTCACCGCGGGCACGTCGGGCACGCGCTCGTAGATCGCGAGCGCGCGCTGGTAGTGCGCCCGCGCGTTCCGGTAGTCGCCGATGCGTTCGAGCGTGGCGCCGATGCCGGCCTCGGCCTTGCCCGTTTCCGCGTGCTCGTCGCCATACAAGCGCCGCGCCGCCGCGACCACGGCCTCGCGCGCCTTCACCGCCTCCCCGTAGTCGCCCACGCTGTCCAAGGTGCCCGCGCGCGCGGTCTCGATCGAGAGGTACACCGCGCTGTCGGGGCCGAAGTGGCGCAGGGCGAGCGCCACGCCCTGCTCGAGTTCGGGCAGCGCGAGGTCGTAGCGGCTCGCGCGGCCGAGCGCGAGGCCGACCAGGCGGCGGAGGTCGATCTCGATCCAGCGCGCGCGCAGGCCGGGGACCTCGCGCCATTCGACAAGGTTGGCGCGCGCCAGGGCCATCGCCCGATCGGGCTGGCCGAGGAGAAACGTCGCGCGCGCAAGCGCGTTGCCGGCCTCGCGGCTCGCGCCCGAGCCCGCCAGGGCCACCGCGCGCGCATGCGCGTCGGCCGCGCGGCCCTTCGCGATGGAGCGCGACACCTCGACCAGTTCGCCCAGGATGCGCGCCGCGCCATCGCGGCGGGAGAGCGCCGACACGTCGCGCAGCAAGGCATCGCCTTCGCGCTTGTCGATCGTGCCCTGTTCGCGCATGAGGTCCATGCGTGCGGTGAGCAGCTGCACGCGCTGGGCGTCGTCGAGTCCGCGCTGGCGCTCCAGGGTCGCGATGGCCGCGGCCGCCTGCGCCGCGCGCCCCTGGGCCAGCGCGAGGTAGATCGCATCGATGCGCTCGGCGTAGGGGGGAGCACGCACGCGCGCGCCGGCCGCGACCGGCGATCCCGCGAGCACGACGAGCAGCAGTGCGGCGAGGAACGCGAGCGGACCACGGGCGGCGCGATGGCGGATCACGCGGGTCCTTCCATCCGGATCGGGGCCGTGATTGTGGGTCATCGGCGCCGGCTCGTGCACGGGGCTGGGGCACAGGCTACGATCCTGCCCGCCCGCGCCGGCGCATCGATGGGATGCGTCGGGCCGCGGTGCCGGTGCCACCTGGAGATGCGCACGGATGGATCCGCAGCAGCACGCGAACCCCCCCGAGTCCCTCGCGGCGCCGGATCGACGCCCGCCGCACGTCGTGGTCCTCGGTGGCGGCTTCGGCGGCCTGTGGGCCACGCGCGCGCTCGCCTCGGCGCCGGTCCGGGTCACGCTCGTGGACCGCACGAACCACCACCTGTTCCAGCCCCTGCTCTACCAGGTCGCCACCGCAGGCCTGTCCGCCCCCGACATCGCCGCGCCGCTGCGGCATATCCTGCGCGGGCAGCGCAACGTGGGGGTGCGCCTGGACGAGGTGCGGCACGTGGATGTCGGGCAACGGCGCGTGGCGCTTGCGCACGGCACGCTCGACTACGACTTCCTGGTCGTGGCCACGGGCGCCACGCACGCCTGGTTCGGGCACGACGACTGGGCGCCCCATGCGCCGGGCCTGAAGACCCTGGACGATGCCTTCGGCATCCGCAGCCGCATCCTCGAGGCGTTCGAGGCGGCCGAACGCGAGTGCGATCCCGCGCGGCGCGACGCCTGCCTGAACTTCGTCGTGGTGGGCGGCGGTCCCACCGGCGTGGAACTGGCCGGCACCCTGGCCGAGATCGCCCGCCACACGCTCGCGCACGAGTTCCGCGTGATTGACCCCAGACAGGCGCGCGTCCACCTGGTGGAGGCTGGGCCGCGCGTGCTGTCCTCGATGCCCGAATCGCTCTCCGCGAGCGCGCAGCGCCAGCTGGCACGGCTGGGCGTGGAGGTGCATGTCGGGCAGCCGGTGACGGCGATCGACGCCGAGGGCATCGAGCTGGCGGGCAAGCGCCTGCCCAGCCGCACGGTGCTGTGGGCCGCGGGCGTCGCGGCCTCGGCGATCGGCGCGCAGCTTGGCGCGCCCTGCGATCGGGTCGGGCGCGTGCAGGTGGCGGCGGATCTCTCGCTGCCGACGCATCCCGAGGTCTTCGTGGTGGGCGACCTCGCGAGCGTGCAGTCGAACGGCAAGCCGGTACCCGGCGTGGCGCCGGCCGCGAAGCAGATGGGCGCGCATGCCGCCGCGATGATCCGCGCGCGGCTCGCCGGAAAGCCCACGCGCGCGTTCCGCTATCGGGACTTCGGCAACCTCGCCACCATCGGGCGCATGGCGGCGGTCGTGGACCTGCACGGCCTGCGTTTCTCCGGCCTCGTCGCCTGGTGGTTCTGGCTGGTCGCGCACCTGTTCTTCCTGATCGGCTTCCGCAACCGCGTCGTGGTGCTGATCAACTGGGCCGTCAGCTATTGGACCTACCAGCGCAACGCGCGGATCATCGTGGGCAGCGACACCGCGCCGCGCGACCCTCCGGCTTCCGCCTGATTTGCCGCCGTAGGCGCGCGTAAGCGCGCGATCGCCCCGGATGATCCACTCGTCGGAGCGGTATGCACCTTCGCGCGCTCACGCGCGCTCCTGCGAAAGCCGGATGAACCCGGCCCGCAACACGACTCCAGACGCCTCTGCTACGTTTCGGTCCCATGTCCGCCATCCTCAAGATCGACAACCTGGGCAAGACCTACGCCTCGGGCCTGCAGGCGCTGAAACCGGTCAACCTCGAGATCGCGCAGGGCGAGATCTTCGCCCTGCTCGGACCGAACGGCGCGGGCAAGACCACGCTGATCAACATCGTGTGCGGCATCGTCACCGCGAGCAGCGGGTCGGTGTCGGTCGATGGCTTCGACACCGTGCGCGACTACCGCCCGGCGCGGGCGCGCATCGGCCTGGTGCCGCAGGAACTGGTCACCGACATGTTCGAGACGCCCTGGGCGACGGCCACCTTCAGTCGCGGCCTGTTCGGGCGCGCGCCCGATCCCGGGCACATCGAGCGCACGTTGCGCGAGCTTTCGCTGTGGGACAAGCGCAACGACCGCATCCAGACCCTGTCGGGCGGCATGAAGCGGCGCGTGATGATCGCCAAGGCGCTCGCGCACGAACCGCGCGTGCTGTTCCTGGACGAGCCCACGGCCGGCGTCGACGTGGAGCTCCGGCGCGACATGTGGAAGCTCGTGCGCCGGCTGCGCGACACCGGCGTCACCGTGATCCTGACCACGCACTACATCGACGAGGCCGAGGAGATGGCCGACCGCATCGGCGTGATCAGCAAGGGCGAGCTGATCGTGGTGGAGGAGAAGGCGCGATTGATGCGCAAGCTCGGGCGCCGGCAGCTCACCCTGCACCTGCCCACGCCGCTGGCCGCGCTGCCCGCGGAACTGTCGCGCTGGCAGCTGGAACTGCGCCAGGAGGGCACCGAGCTCGAGTACAGCTTCGATGCGCACGAGGAGCACAACGGCATCCCGGCGCTGCTGCGTGCGCTCGACGAACTGGGGATCGCGATCTCCGACCTCAACACGCGCCAGACCTCGCTCGAGGACATCTTCGTCACCCTCGTGCACGGCCGCGCCGGAGCCGCGCCATGAACCCCGCGACGCAGGACGTGCCGGCGTTCAACCACCACGGCGTGTGGGCGATCTACCGCTTCGAGATGGCGCGCTTCGGGCGCACGCTGTGGACCAGCCTGTGCACGCCGGTGATCACCACGGCGCTGTATTTCGCCGTGTTCGGCGCCGCGATCGGATCGCGCATGGGCGACATCGGCGGCGTCAGCTACGGCGGCTTCATCGTGCCGGGCCTGATCATGCTCTCGGTCTTCACCGAGAGCATCGGCAATGCCTCGTTCGGCATCCATTTCCCGAAATGGACCGGCACCATCTACGAACTCCTGTCCGCGCCCGTCTCGGCGTTCGAGAGCGTGCTCGCCTACGTGGGCGCGGCGGCGACGAAGTCGGTGATCCTGGGCCTGGTGATCCTCGGCACCTCGTTCGTGTTCGTGGACCTGCAGATCGCGCATCCGGTCTGGATGGTCTGCTTCCTCGTGCTCACCGCCGTCACCTTCTGCCTGTTCGGCTTCATCGTGGGCATCTGGGCGCAGAACTGGGAGCAGCTGCAGGTGATCCCGATGCTGATCGTCTCGCCGCTCACCTTCCTCGGCGGCGCGTTCTATTCGATCGACATGCTGCCGCCGATGTGGCGCACGATCAGCCTGTTCAATCCCATGGTGTACCTGGTCAGCGGCTTCCGCTGGACCTTCCACGGCACGGCGGACGTGGGCGTGGCCGCGAGCCTGTCCGCGACCGTCGCCTTCCTCGCGATCTGCCTCGCGATCGTGGCGTGGATGTTCCGTACCGGCTACCGGCTCAAGCAATGACCGCCGGCGCGCAGGACGCCCTGCGGTGCAGCGAGGCCCGCGCGCGGGTCAACGGCATCGAGCTCGACTATGCCGTGTACGGACCCGACCAGGGCGTGCCCCTGCTGATGATCATGGGCCTGGGCATGCAGCGCACGTCCTGGCCGCCGGCGCTGCTGTCGGCGCTGGTCGCGCGCGGCTTCCGCTGCATCACCTTCGACAACCGCGACGTCGGGCTGAGCACGAGCTATGCCGGCGCCGGCTCCCCGCCCTTGCCGCTGATCATGGCGGCGCGCCTGCTGCGACTGTCGTACCGTCTCCCCTACACCCTCGCCGACATCGCGGACGATGGCGCGGCGCTGCTCGCGCACCTGGGCATCGACGGTGCGCACGTGCTGGGCATCTCCATGGGCGGCATGGTCGCTCAGCACCTCGCCTCGCGGCATCCGGCGCGCGTGCGCACGCTCACGCTCATGGCCACGTCCAGCGGCCGGCTGGGCCTGCCGCCGCCGCACGCGAACGTGCTCCGGCTGATGCTGGGCCGGCCGCGCGGGCGCGTGGGCCTGGACGAGGCGGTCGACTACCTCGTGCGCCTGTTCCAGGCCATCGGCAGCCCGGCCTATCCGAGCTCGCGGGAGGACATCGCCCGGCGCGCCCGGGTGAGCGTGCAGCGCGCGCCCGTGGGCACCGCGATTGCCCGCCAGATGGCCGCGATCGCGATCGATGCCGACCGAACGCCGATGCTGCGCGGGTTGAAGGTGCCGACGCTGATCCTGCATGGCACCGCCGACACCCTCGTGCCCCTCGCGCATGGAGAGGCCCTGTCCCGGGCCATGCCGCAGGCGACGTTCGTGCGGATCGAGGGGTGGGGGCATGATTTGCCCGAGGCGTTGGCGAACCTGTTCGCCGAGCGCGTTGCGCGGCATGCGGGATTGTCGGAACCTGCGCGCTGATCGTTCGCCAAGCGTTGCGTGCCCTTTGTAGGAGCGCGGGTCAGCGCGCGATACATTCGCCCCCCC
>Ga0315912_10001326_pt1 | contig 31196 bp, 26 predicted proteins | sample VfabasoilMG_FD_204469 | JGI IMG/M metagenome (GOLD analysis project Ga0315912, IMG submission 204469) | Garden soil microbial communities collected in Santa Monica, California, United States - V. faba soil | ecosystem: Environmental > Terrestrial > Soil > Garden | place: USA: California...
TGCGCCGCGAGGGCAAGGCGCGAGACCGAGTCGTATCGGGAATACGGTGAGCGTCGAGCAACGCAGCCATCGTGGCGTAGTGCCGTGCATAACCGGCTACGAACTTCCGGCACCGAGTACTAGTCCCTCGACTCGATCGGCCGGACTTCGACCGACCCGAGCAGATGGTGTTTGACCCGCTCGATCGGAACCTCTTGCCGATGGAAGATGCCGGCCGCCAACGCAGCGTCGGCATCGGTCTCGCGAAACACCTCGGCAAAATGTTCGACCTTGCCCGCTCCGCTCGACGCGATCACGGGGATCGAGACGGCCGCACGGACGGCCGCGACGAGTTCGAGATCGAACCCATCGTTCGTGCCATCGCGATCGATGCAGTTGAGCAGGATCTCGCCCGCACCGAGCGTTTCGCACACGTGGGCCAACGTGATCGCGTCGACCGCTCGCCCCTCGCGACCGCCCATCACCGTGCATTCGTACCAGCAATAGCGTTCACCGCGAGGACCGGGCCGGTCCGTCGGGATGACGCGGTGGGGGACCGCGTGCGGGTCCTCGACGTACACCCGCCGGGGATCGATCGACACGACGACGGCCTGGCTGCCGTAGACGCGTGCAACCTGCTCGATCGAGCTCGTCCCGGTCGCGACGCCCGTCTCCACATACGCCAACGCGGCCGACACGGCATCGCTGCCGATCGAGATCTTGTCCGCCCCCGAACGAAAGTATTCGCTCGCCACATCGAGTGCGCTGTACACCCGACCATTCCCGTCGACATAGTTGCGAATGCCTCCGCCGATCGTGAGCGGAACGAAGACGTCTTTCGACGTGGAACGGAGCACGTCGAGCATCGGCTGATCCTGCAGCGGCGAGTTGCGGAAGCCGGTGATGTTGAGAAAGGTGATCTCGTCGGCACCTTCGTCGTAGTACCGTCGAGCGAGCGCCACCGGCTTGCCGAGGTTGCGAACCGCTCCCCCCTCACGAACGTCGTAGCGGTCTCCTTTCGTAACCACCAGATCGCCGGTGTCGTTGGCTCGGACGTCGAGACACGCGACGATGCGCTTGGCCAAACGCGTCGACGACACGGCGCGGGCGGGCGGCCATGACGGAGCGCGCGAAGCATCGAGAAACCCACGTAGGACCGCAAGGCCGACGGCACCGCTCTTCTCCGGATGAAACTGGGTGGCGACCAGGCGTCCTCGCGTCACGCTGCTGACGAAACGAGTCCCGTAGTCGGTTTCCGTGAGCACGATGTCCGGATCATCGGGAACGACATGGAACGAGTGCACGAAGTAGAGCTTTTCGTCGCCCGCGAGGTCGGCCAGCACATGCGAGGGTCGTCGAACGAGGATCCCATTCCACCCGATGTGAGGCACGCGCTCGGACGCCGACAGTCGCTCGACCGAACCTTTGAGTACACCGAGTCCGGGAATTTCGGGTGACTCGTCGCTCCGCTCGAACAGGGCCTGAAGCCCGAGACAGATCCCCAAGAACGGACGATCTTCGGCCAGGTAGGCAAGCAAGGGCTCGACGAACCCGAGCGAGTGGAGCGTTTGCATCATGCAACCGAAATTGCCGACGCCGGGAAACACGAGGCGTTCTGCTTTCGAGATGTCCTCGGGCACGCGGGCGACCTGGACGTCATGGCCGAGGTGCGAGAACGCGTTGATGACGCTACGTACGTTTCCAGCTCCGTAGTCGAGCAGAGTGAGCATCGTCGGGAGAGAGTAGGCCGGAACCTCGCCCGAAGCACCCGGCGCGAACGCTCGGGGAGCGGGCCATGGGATCGGCCGACCTCACGGACGTTTCGCCAACCTGGACCATCGCTTACGCACTCGCGGCTGAGCTACAGTTGCGCCGCTCATGCACCACCGACTGTTGACGGTGGCTGCCGCGGTAGCCACATGGCTGAGCGGTTGCTACACCGAACGGAACCCGCCCAGCAACTATCGCTACGCATGCACCGACGAGGCTGATTGCAGTGGTGCCGAACGATGCTTCGACGGCCTCTGCCAGATCCCCTGCACGCGGGCGACCGAACCCTTCGCATGCAGCGTAGTCTTCGCGGGGTGTTTCAACGGCTTCTGTGCCAGTACCTGCAACCTCGAGGACAGCAATTGTCCCGACCCGCAGTCCTGCTGGAACGTCGGAGCCTCACCCGACAACCCGACGATTGGCGTGTGCGGGGTCGCCTGCGACACGACCACCCATGAACCGTGTGCCCCCGGGTTGGAGTACTGCGTTGCGGACTTCTGCGTTCCCCGTTGCGATCTTCCAGAGGTCGAAGAGCCGATGCTCCCGGCGTGTCCAATGGAGTGGACGTGTACCGAGACGCCCGAAGGCGTTGGGGTATGCGTCCCCTCCGTGCTGAACGGCGACTCGCAGACGAGTGAGGCGAGCCGCTCATGAGGATGAGATCGATCGCAGCATTCGTAACGGCGGTTGCCCTGGGCTCGAGCGGGTGTGCCACGCTCATCCCACCACCCGCGGTTCGCTCCGGCGCCTCGACGGCCGCCTTGGACCTCCTCGAACCGGCTACCGACCCCAAGCCCAACGCCGTTGCGCCCCCTGCCACGCCCCCGGAGCGCGCTTCCGGTAGCACGTCGAACGAACCGACGGCCGCTCGCGCCCAACCATCGTCGGCTCCTCCCAAACAAGCACCGCCACCGGAACCTGCCGATCGAGACGACGAGACTCGCGATCGGTCTCGGCTGCACAAACGCCTCTTTTGGACCGGCATCGGTGGGCTCGCCCTCGGGGGCGCCGGCGTCATCGCCTTTGGTGCGGCGGGTTGGGCCACCCGCGAACAACTCGAGCGCGCCTACGAGGACGGAGCGATCACGAGAGATCGGGAAGATCAGCTGAAAACGACCGGCGAGGTGATGAATGCCCTCGCGCTCACGAGCGCAGCGATCGGGGTGGTCGGGCTCGGTTTGGCCGCGGTCATGTTTGCCTTGGACTATACGAAATGCGGAAAACTCGCGGGCAAACGTCGGCGCCACGAATGTAGACCGTAATCTTCGGGTCGAGTTCGTGGACGAAGGTGATCGGTTGAGAGTCACGCCCTCCGGGCTGAAGGGCGTCACGCCCTCCGGGCTGAAGGGCGTCACCCCAGTCGACCCTTGGCGAGCGTTGCCGCCTCGGACCTTGCTCGCGGGGACCGTGGCGCTGGTGATCGTCGTTTTCCTCCCCGCCGTCGGATTCGACTTCGTCTATGACGACCACTGGACGATCGTGGGCAACGGTTTCTTGCGTCGGCCGGCCGACTGGCCCTTGCTGTTCGGCCACGAAGCCATCCGTCGCCATGTTCCAGATGCGTTTCGCCCGATCTCGGTGCTGTTCGACGGGATCACGTATCTCGTGTTTGGGCTGCGCCCATCGTGGCATCACGCCGTCTCGATCGCGCTCCATGCCATCGTCACCGCTGCCACGGCGCGCTGGCTCGGTCGGCTGGGTCAACCCGTCCAGATCCAGATCGGCACCGCAGCCATCTTCGGCACGATGGCCATTCACGCCGAAGCGATCGCGGTGATCTCCTATCGGGAGGACCTGCTGGCCGCGGCGCTCGGACTCGCGGCTTGTCTCGCCGCGCAACGAAGCCTCGATCGACCCTGCAGACTCGCGTGGGAGGCGACTGCGTGTGCACTGATCGCTTTGGCCACGGGGACAAAATGGAGCGTCGTGCCCCTTCCGTTCGTTTGGTGGCTGGCTCAGGTTCATCTCCAACGCAGGCCTTCGACGAGAACCGTGGCTCGACTCCGAGGCGCGGCCGTTCTCGGGCTGGGCGTCGCGATCGCGCTCGCGCATCGCATCGCCACGGCCGGCGCGCTCAATCCCTACGGCGTCGACCCGAGCCGGATCATGGCCCATCGGATCGGGATCGGCCCCGTGTTGTCGGCGAGCGCTCACATCCACGTTGCGTATGCGTTCCGAACCCTGATCCCACTCGGTCTGCGCCCCGAATACGTCGATTTCGGGGCTCCCTGGGCCACACTGACGACGATCGCCGCTCTCGGGCTCCTCACGAGCGTGCTCGGACTCGGGATCTGGGCTTGGCGACGGGGTGCCCCGATCGCGGCATTTGCCATCCTCGCGGCGTTTGCCCTCGCCCTGCCGACGAGCAACCTCGCCGCGATGCCCAACATGCAGGCCGACCGATTCATGTATCTGCCGAGTCTGCCGATCGCGATCGGTCTCGCGGCCGTATGTTCCATTTTGGGTGAGCGGGTCGTGACCCACCCCACGCACCCGAGCGCGAGGCTCGTCCCACTCGTGGCGTTCGTCGTGCTGCAGGGTTCGATCGCCCAGGCCGCGCTTCAACCGTACCGCAGCGATATGCGCCTCTGGACGGTTGCGCTGCGCCGCGCGCCAGCGTCCGCACGAGCCCACGCCGTCCTGGGCGAGCTCGGGATCGCGATGCTGCGCGGTCGGGACGACCCCCCGCAGGATACGAGCGAGACCGCAGATATTGCGGCGCACTGTGGGATGGCGCTTCGCCTCGATCCCCTCGATCCCACCGGGTACTTTTGTGACGCTCAACTCGCGCTGCTGCGCGAGGATGGCGATTCGGCATTCAGGGCCTTCGAAGCCGCGGAAGCGCTCAGCACTCAACGTCTCGAGCGAGCCTCACTCGGGATCGCGGCGACTCTCCTCACGCGGACGGATCTCCCCTACCCCGAGCGTGTCCAACGGAGCCTCGAGATCCTCGACCGCGTCGAGCGAGATCACCCCTACATTCCCGAAGTGTTTGCCGTCTCGGCGCGGGTGCATCATCGCCTCGGTCGACCCCAAGACGCTCGCGTTCGGTACGCCGTCGCTTCTTCACTGCATCCGGAGCGTGTCGACGTACTCCTCGAAGCCCTGGAACTCGAGCTGGATCTCGGGCATGCTGCCGGAGCGGCACGACTCTGGGACCAGGCTGAACCGCGCCTACGGAACCGGCCGCCCAAGCTCACGAGCTCACTGCGGCGCAAGTTGGCGGACGCCCAACGGTTGTTCGGTCCCTCGACGTCCCATGATCCACTGATCCCTTGATCCCTTGATCGGATGATCCCATGATTCATCGCTTCATCGCCCTCCTCCTGCTCATCGCCGTCGCGATCTCGGCCGGTGGCCTTGCGTGCGTCGACACGGTCGAAGCCATCGACCTGAGCGAAGAGTCCGACGGAGCCACCTAAGGCGCTCGGGCTGCCCTGACGGCACCCTCGCGAAGCCAAGATCCTGAACAAAAAATCAGCAAACATCTTCGAACACGATCGACGAGAGCCCGTCGACCTCCATGGCAAAACGAGCCGGAGGCCGGTTGAGCAGACCTCCATGCTCTCGAGATCACGCGTTTTTCTGACTTGCCAGCAACTTGTGATACACGAGACTCGGACAGCGGCATGGGCCCTGACGCCCCATTTCACCTGACGGACACCTTCAAGCACGGCCTGGACGAACATGCCGTGAAGGTCGTCAAGCGCCTGCTTGCTGCAGGTCACGAGACCTTTCTCGTCGGCGGGTGCGTCCGCGATCTGTGTTTGGGTAGGCGGCCGAAGGACTTCGACGTCGCAACGAGCGCGACACCGGAAGCCATTCGTCGGCTGTTTCGCAACAGCCGAGTGATCGGACGCCGCTTCAAGCTCGTTCACGTGTTCTTCGATTCGAAGATCATCGAAACCAGCACGTTCCGCACGGCACCGCCCGATGAAGGCGGTGAGGACTTGCTCATCACCACGGACAACGAGTGGGGCACGGTCGAGGACGACGCGCGCCGCCGAGACTTCACGGTCAATGGGCTCTTCTACGATGTCGAGACCCACAAGATCGTCGACTTCGTAGGTGGCCTCGATGACCTCGACACCCGGATCATCCGCACCATCGGCGATCCTGTTCGGCGGTTCCGCGAGGATCCCGTTCGTATGATTCGGGCCATCAAGTTCGCGGCTCGGCTCGGCTTCGAGTTCGACCCAGCAACCTGGGACGCCCTCCAAGAAGTGGCGCCCGACATCAACAAGTGCAGCAAGGCCAGACTCCTCGAGGAGATCTACAAGCTGTTGCGAGGTGGGTCGTCGCGGCGCTGCTTCACCTTGCTGCTCGAGTCCCAACTCTTGCAGGCCATGATGCCGAGCTACGTCGCACAATTCGGCGAAGACCTCGAATCGGCGAAGGACGTGCTCTTGGCCGCCTTGCGGACCCGGCCCGACGAATGGGCGAATGGTGGTGCTCCCGAAGTCACTCGGACGTTCCGTGAGCCGGCTTCCACCGGCACACCGCGATTACGACGGGATCTTCCGGCCGACGACGCCAAGGATGCTGCACCGGCGACCGAGCCCGCAGTCAGGCTCCAACGCTTTCTCACCGCGCTCGACGACTACTCGCTGCAGACGAGCCAGGCTGCAGCGAACGGCGTCTTGCAAGCCGTGTTGTTCGCCCCGCTGTTGGGTGACGACCTCGTGCGAGGAGATCGGCAAACCCTCGATCGTGCGATCGACGAGATCATGAATCCCGTGGGCAACGCCCTCGGCATCGCCCGCAGGGATCGCGAGCTGGCGCGCCAGATCTTGATGGCCCATCGCCGCATGATCGAACCCGCGAATCGCCGCCGTCGTGCGTCGTTGTCCCAGCGTGAGTACTTCCATGACGCGCTCATCTTTTTGGGCATGGCCGTCCAAGCGATGGGCGATGGGGGCAGCGAGCTTCGGTTGTGGCAGCAGATGGCTCGAGGGCCGCGCGATGTACCCGAGACCGATTCGACGAACCGGACCAAGCGTCGACGGCGGACGGGGCGAAAACGGCGTAAAGAGCCCCCACACAGTGGACGGCGCTCGGGCAGTTCGTCCCACGCTTCGCAAGAGAGCTAGAGTGCGCCCCCATCATGAGCAGCGTCCGGCACCGAGCGGGTGACCAACGTCGGGCCCAGGCAGAAGCGCTTCTGCGGCTCGGAACGTGCGAACACTACGAAGACACCGCGCTCTACGATCACGAGTATGCGGAGCGCACCGATGACGTTCGCTGGTATCGCTCGCTCGCGGCCGACGTCGTGGCCGACGACGGTGGACAGATCCTGGAGCTAGGGGCGGGAACCGGCCGAATCACCGCGCCGCTCGCCGCCGACGGCCACCATGTGGTGGCGTTGGATCGTATGCCGAGCATGTTGGATGCCTTGCGACGGCGCATCGCCGGAAGCCCCTATGCGGATCGCATCCGCGTCTTGGCGGGGGACATGCGCGAGATCGCAGTCGACGGTGCGAGCGTCGATCTCGTCATCGCTCCGTTCAACAGCCTCATGCACCTCTATACCTGGACCGATCTGGTGGCTTGTTTTCGCGAGGTCCGACGGGTTTTACGACCGTATGGGATCTTCGCGTTCGACGTTCAGTTACCCGATCTCGATTGGTTGCTCCTCGATCCCGACGAGCGGCACGCCGTCACTCGCTTCGTCCACCCCGTGACCGGCGAACGGCTGATCTATTCGACGAACCATCGCTACGATCCGGCGACCCAGATCTGCCATATCCGGATCTACTACGATGAGCCTCCCCCGCGAGGAAAGCGGTTGAATCCAACCGCCGAACCCAAGCGCATCGTTCACTTGGCTCACCGGCAGATCTATCCGGAAGAGCTGCGTGCGCTCGTCGACATGGCCGGCCTTTCCCTGACGAGTTTGACCGGCGACTTTTCGACCACGCCGCTGCGAGGTGGCCACGAGTCGCAAGTCGCCGTGTGCATGCGCCCGGGTGGGTCATCTTGAAGCGGCCTTTGGCCAAGGCTCACCTCAGACGCTCGCCGACCGGTTCGTTGGTGACTTGAACGGGTCTAGCCACTCTGCGAATTCTGAGCTAGCGTGGAAGGGATGCGCTCCTTCCTCGGCGATGGGACCTGGGCGCGTCGGCTGGCCTGCTGCGTTGCGGTGGGTCTGCTCCTCGGTCCCTCGCTGACGTCGGCCGACGAAATCACCTCCGAGCCGCTCGAAGAGGAAGACGGCTACGAGGCGATCGAAGAAGTCGCTTACGAACTCTTCGTCGAGGCGGGTCAAGATTACGCCGCCACCCTGCGCATTCGGGTTGCACTCCACAATGCAAGCCAGTCGACGCGAGACGTCATCCACACCCTCGCCCTCCCTGCCACGGCAGAACTCGAGGCGTTGGCCGTCGCCGAAGGAGGCCGATGGTCGGCCGGCGAAGCGACCACGTTGCGCGAATCGACCGGGCGACGAGACCCAGGCACGGTTTACGTCCGGGCGATCGAACCCAAACATGCTTCCGATATCCCGGCCGCGCAGATCGTCGCGTTCAGCGTGAACGCTGGCGCGACGATTCAGGTCGAGGTCGTCGCGCGCGTGCATCCACGACTGCGGGGCGATCGCTGGGAGCTCGATCTTGCCGCTCGCTGCGTCGACTGTCTTGGACTCGCCCCCGAGCGACGCACGACCGTGGAGGGCCTGGAACCGGGCGACGACTTCTACCTCGACGATGCGGGCCACGAGGCGAAGACGTTGGCGAGCTCGCGCCCGCAAGACATGGTGACACTCGGGTGGCCCGCTCACCTTCGTCGGCGTGCTGCCCTCGATGGGCGCTACGAAGTCATCCCGAGTGCGTCCGCGGTCGACGAAGGCGAGGTGCGGCTCTACCTTCAGCTCGGCCTCACCCAGACGTCGGTGCCCGACCACGTCATCGTGGCGATCGACCGATCGTTCAGCACCCCCGAGAACCTCTCGCGAGCCGCGGTTTCGTTCCTGGGGAGCCTCTTCCAAGGCCTTCCTCCGGCGACCACCTTCGACGCCTTGGCGTTCGATCGGAAGGTCACGCCGCTCTGTGACGGCCTCGACCGTCGGCCGCTCGTGACCGATGCCGAAGCCATGCGAACCGTCGCGGCTGCCCTCAACCAGCGCTCACGCGGCCAAGGGACGGATCTTGCGTTCGTTCTCGCGGAAGCCGCACGCCGTGCTCGCTCCGAAGGGCTGAGCCGCAAGCGGACCCTGGTCATCGTCATCACCGATGGCATGTTCCCGTCCCGCGTGACCCCGCTCGAGATCGAGACCGCATTCGAACGCGAGGTCGGCTCGCTCCGGCCAGAAGTGCTGTTCGTCGTCGACGAACCGATGTTCGCGGGGGCAGGCCTGCCTCCGGACCATCCGGTCGTTCGGGTGGCGACGAAACTGGGTGCACGCATCAGCACGGCGACCCTCGCCCAGCTCGACTCGACGACGAGCCGAGGGGTTTTGGCCGCACCTCAAACACTCGGCGATCTGCGACTCGAGCTGCCCAAAAACCTGACCCTCCTCGACGAAGTTCCGACCGGACTCGTCGCCGGGAGCTTCCTCGTCTTGCGCGGACGCTACGAGGGCAAGCGACCACGATCGATCCGGATCTCGGGACGCTCGGCCGGCAAACATCTTTCGCAACGGATCGCCGCGACCACGATGCCGAGCCAGCCCGCAGCGCTCGTCGCTCGAACCTCGGGCGAACTCGACGGAGCCGCCGAGGAAGGGTTCGCACGACCACCGTGGTATCGCCCCTCCGAAGAGGCCAAGGCCGAGCAGGCGATCGTCCGCGCCGGTCGAGTCGGGCGCAGCCGTCATGGGCACCTCGATCACGAGATCTTTCGCCACTACCTGATGACTCGCGTCTATCCGCGTGCGCGGGCTTGCTACAATCGAGCGCTGGTTCGAACCCGAGATCAGGCAGGACGGATCGCCCTCGAGATCGAGGTCGGCAAAGGTGAAGTGATGCTGGCGCGCATCGAAGAGATTCAGCTCGTCCATCCGGATGCGAACTTGGCCGAGTGCGTGACGGAGGCCGCTTGGGCGCTCGACATTCCGGCCGGGGAACTCGATCAGCAGATCTATCGAATCCGCTATCCATTGCGATTCGTTGCACCTGCGCAGGGCTACCCTTCGGGCCGCGTCGAACGGATCTCCGATGACGTCATGGAACTGCTGCTAGGACCCGCCGGTGAGCCGCGAGCGCCCGCGGAGGTCGGCATCGAGGCTGTTCCGTGAGGGCGGCCTGCCGCACGTCCATCGCTGGCTGAGCGCCGCGAGGGCGCTGCGACCCACGAGGAAACCGTAGGAGTAATGCTAGGGTGGCGGGGACCATGCGGACCTCGACCCTGCCCAAAGCGGTGGCTCCTCTCATTCGAGCAGCACTCCCAGCCGAAGCGGATCTCGACCTCGACGCGATCGTGGAGTCTTTGACGATCCCCCCCGACCGTAGTTTGGGCGACCTCGCGTTTCCTTGCTTTCGCTTATCCCGAACGCTCCGCATGCCGCCCCCCAAGATCGCGAGCGAACTGGCTGCGAAGCTCGGCTCGTCGGCGCTCCTCGAACGCGTGGTCGCGGCCGGCCCGTACGTCAACCTGACGTTTCGTCTGGGGGCCGCGGCGGCCCTCGTGTTGCCCGAGTTTCTGCCACGCCCCACGCCGGCTGAATCGGCCCGCGTCCTACCGGAACCGACGGCCGACCGCGACGAGCGGGTGATGGTCGAGTACTCCCAGCCCAACACCCACAAAGCGTTTCACGTGGGGCACATGCGCAATCTCTCCCTCGGCGATGCGTTGGTCCGCTTGCTCCGCGCCGACGGCTATTCCGTCATCGCCGCGAACTATCTCGGCGACGTGGGGGCACACATTGCGAAATGCTTGTGGTGGTACCTCGACCAACTCGATGATCGGGGCCGAACGCCACCCGCGGACGCGAGGGGCGAATGGTTGGGCGAGCTCTATGCGGCCGCCAGCAACCGGCTCGACGAGTGGGAAGAATCGGCGAAATCCGGAGACGCCCCAGCCCAGGCGCAACTCCAGGCGGCCCGCGCTCGAATCACGGAGATCCTGCAACAGCTCGAAGGTCGCGACCCCGAGATGATTCGGGTGTGGCAAGAGACCCGCCAATGGTCACTCGACGAATTTGCGGAGATCTATCGTTGGGCAGAAGTTCGATTCGATCGCGTGTTCTACGAAAGCGAGGTCGATGAGCCAGGACTCGCGATCGTCGAGGAGTTCTTACGCAAAGGCGTGTTCGTCGAGAGCGAAGGAGCGGTCGGCATCTTCAACGAAGAGGTCAAACACATGCCGTTCTTCATGCTGCGCAAGCGCGACGGCACGAGTCTTTACGCGACCAAGGACCTCGCCCTCGCCCGGCTCAAGTTCGAAGAACACGACGTGGATCGTTCGATCTACGTCGTCGATACGCGACAGAGCGATCACTTCCGGCACGTCTTCTTGACGCTCAAGAAAATGGGCTTCGCGCAGGCCGATCGCTGTGAGCACGTCCCCTATGAGATGGTCGAACTCCCGTCCGGTCCCATGGCGACCCGCAAGGGAAACGTCATCCTGTTCCGTGCCCTGCGGGAGCGCATGCTCGCGCACCTCGAATCCGAGTATCTCGGCAAATACCGCGGCGAGTGGCCGGACGAAGAGATCGATCGCACCGCACATGCTTTGGCGTTGGGGGCGATCAAGTACGGCATGCTGAGTCGCGACGTGAACCAGAAGATCGTGTTCGACCTCGAAGCTTGGCTCAACCTCGAAGGCAACACCGGTCCCTATATCCAGTACTCAGCCGCCCGCGCCGCTTCGATCCTGCGCAAGGGGGAGGAGCTCGGCAAGCGGCTGGAGCCAACCGTGCTCGATCGCGCGGAGTGGGTGCTCACCGCGCTCGAGCAACCCGAAGAGCGTGAGCTCGTGGTCACGCTCGATGGCCTGACCGACTGCGTCCACCAGGCCGCTCGATCTTTGCGGCCCTCGGTCCTCTGTGCCCATGCCTACAACCTCGCCAAGGCCATGAATCGCTTCGCCAACGCCAAGACGTGCAACGTGATCCACAGCGAAGGCGACCTGCTTTGGGCGCGCTTGCTCCTCGTCGCCGCGACCCTCGAAGGCTTGCGGTGGGGTCTCGATCTCCTCGGCATTCCCGCCCCGGCGCGCATGTGAACCCGAGTTCCGGTTGACCGGCCCAACCACGCTCCGTAGGGTTCCCGCATGATTCGATCCTTACGCGCGCTCGCGACCGTTGTCGTCGCCTTGACCTTGAGTTGCGATGATTCCCCTGAGGAGTCCGGCGACGAGACCCAGGACATGGGTATGGTCGAAGACACCGCGAGCGAACCAGAGCCTGTCGATCGAGCGTCGTGCTTGGAGCTGGGCATACCGGCCGATGGCACGACACCGTCGATCATGGACGCCTGGGGAGCCGCCTGCGAGACCGACGAAGATTGTCAGACGCTGCTGCAAGACTCGGCGGCGGTGTGCGATCGCATGGCGGTCGTGTACGAACTCCCCGGTGGCTACTGCACGAAGCCCTGCGAGCTCCCCGACACGACGACGACCTTCGTGCTCGACGCCCCGGACTGCTCCCCTCAAGGAGGAGTGGCATGCATCGGTCAGCGTCCGGCCTACCAACGTTGTGCTCGCGTCTGCGATTCCGAAGGGCAATGCGACCGCGATGGATACCTTTGCCGAACGATGCCCGCGATCTCGCTCGAGGGGGATCCCACGGTCTGTCTCATGCCGGAGTGCTGTTTCAACAGCTGCGGGTAGCCGAGCCCGCGATCCGACTCGTCTCCGGGCGCCGTTTCGACGAGCAAAGCCAAGAGCCCAGCACCACGTTCGTGGGCTGGGCTCTTCGATCGTCTAGGCCGAAGCGATGTTCTTCGTTTCAGGGGTCGTGAGACCACCCGGAACCGGTTCGAGGGCCGCGTGGAGAACATCGGTCATGTCGTGCGCGATGATGAACTCCATCTCGTCGCGAACGCTATCGGGCACGTCGTCGAGGTCGCGTTCGTTCTTCGCGGGTACGATCACCCGCTTGACCCCTGCTCGATGGGCCGCGGTGACCTTCTCCTTGATCCCACCGACCGGGAGCACGCGACCGCGCAAGGTCGCCTCCCCTGTCATCGCCGTATCTGATCGGACCTTGCGCCCCGTCAGTAGTGACGTGAGCGCGGTGAACATGGTCACCCCGGCGGATGGACCATCTTTGGGAACGGCCCCCGCGGGCACATGGATGTGGATGTCATGCCCCTCGAACGCATGGGCATCGACACCCAGGCTATCGGCGTTGCTGCGCACGAAGGTGAGCGCCGCCTTGGCCGACTCTTGCATGACCTCACCGAGTTGCCCGGTAATCTGGAGCGTTCCTTTGCCGGGCATCCGCGACGTCTCGATGAAGAGGATGTCGCCGCCGACCGGGGTCCAGGCCAAGCCCGTCGCCACGCCAGCCACCGCTGTGCGCTCGACCAACTCACTGAAGAATTTCTGCTTGCCCAAGTGTTTGACCAAGCGTTCCTCGTCGATCGCGACGCGTGGCGCCGCCTTACCCGAACCTCGGACCACCTCGAGCGCGAGCGCTCGGCAGAGCCGATTGATCTCGCGGTTGAGCTGCCGAACCCCCGCCTCCCGCGTGTAATCGCGGATGAGCCTGGCCAAGGTGTCGTCATCGATCGCGAGCGACTCGGGTTCGAGCGCGTGATCCTTGAGCTGCCTCGGGATCAGATGCTTGCGCGCGATCTGTTCCTTCTCTTCGGTCGTGTATCCGCCCAACTGGATGATCTCCATCCGGTCACGCAGCGGGGCCGACAGCGGTTCGAGACTGTTGGCAGTTGCGATGAACAACACCTCCGATAGGTCGAAGGGCAGTTCGAGGTAATGGTCGGTGAACGTCCGGTTCTGCTCCGGATCGAGCACCTCGAGCAACGCGTGCTCGGGCGAGCCCATCCACCCTTGGCCGAGTTTGTCGACCTCGTCGAGCATGATGACGGGGTTCTTGGCCTTCACCTTGCGAAGCGCGGTGATGAGGCGTCCCGGCAGCGCGCCGACGTACGTGCGTCGGTGACCCCGAATCTCGGCTTCGTCCCGGACGCCGCCGAGCGCCACGCGAATGAACGGACGTCCCGTCGCATCGGCGATCGATTGTCCGAGCGAAGTCTTGCCGACACCGGGAGGTCCGACGAGCAACATGATGTTGCCGCGCCGATTGCCCGAGAGCTGCAGGACTGCCAAGTGCTCGAGGATTCGCTCCTTGACCTTCTCGAGACCGAAATGGTCGGCGTCGAGTTTGGCCGCGACCGCGTCGATGTCGTTCGTCACCGTCGCGCGTTCGGACCACGGCATCGACGCGATCCACTCGAGGTAGTTGCGCGTCACGTGATAGTCCGGTGCGGCCGGATTGAGCGTCGACAGTTTGCGGAGCTCCCGATCGACGACCTCTCGGGCATCCTCGGGCAAACCGATCGCGTCGAGTCGCTCGCGCAGCTTGTCGACGTCCTCGTCACCGGATCCACGCTCGCCGAGCTCCTTTTGGATCGCTCGGAGCTGCTGACGCAGCACGGCTTCCTTCTGATCGCGGGTCAGCTCGCGCCGAACCTCGTCGCCGATCTTCTGCTTGAGCTCGGACCGAGCTCGCGCCTCGGAGATGAGTCGAGCACACAGCCGCAATCGCGCCGGCACATTGACCGTGAGGAGGGCTTCGATCTCCCGCTCACGATCGACGTCGAGGCCCGACACGATTCGGTCGGCGAAGACCCCCGGATCCGACATGTCGGCGAGGATCTCCTCGAGCCCGGCGTTTCCGTGCTGAACGAGCGGCCGCAAGGCCCGCCCGATCTCCTCCGACAACACGCGTGCTTCGGGATCGCTCGTTCCCTGATTGGCTGGATAGCGCGCTTGACCACACCAGTACGGTTCGGATTGCACCAAACCGAGCAGCTCGAAACGAGTCACCCCTTCGAGCGTGACTCGAAAGTGCCCATCACGGGCGCGGTTGATCTTTTTGACGCGGGCCAGGGTCCCGATTCGGTGCAGATCGCTGAGGACGGGATTGTCGACCTTGGGTTCCTGCTGAATCGCCACTCCCACGTAGTCATCGACCCCGACGGCTTCGATGAGGGCAACGGATTGTGCACGGCCCACGGGAAGGCTCATCGACGTCCCGGGAAACAGCACGCCGCTTCGCAAAGGAAGCAGGGGGAATTCATTGGGCAGGTCGCTGTTCGAATTGGACATGACGATTTCCTTTCTTGCGTCGTCGTGGACGCACTACGAGTTACGGGCGGACCCCACCGGGACTTCGAGATCTTGGAGTTGTCGTGAGCGCAGAACCTTGATCCTCAACTGCTGGTCTCCACGGTCGAGCAGCGCCGTGCGGAGGGACCAGGGAGAATCGACCGCCTGAGTATCGACGGCGACAATGACATCTCCCACACCGATCCCAGCCTTTGACGCTGGACCTTCTTCCTCGAGACTCACGACCACCACCGCGCGATCCTGCCCTACGGCATGAGCGACATCGGCTGTAAGTCGCACGGGATAGACCCCCACCCCTAGGTAGCCTCTGGGCACACGTCCGTGTTGCTCGAGTAACTCCAAAGTACGAAATACCGTAGTCGAGGGTAAGCTCAACGACGTCCTGCGCAAGAGTCCAGGAACATTGAAACCGATGGCATCACCGTTCGCATCGACCAGTAGACTGCCGGCAAACGCGGCCGATAGCTCACGATCGAATTCGATGTGACGATCGAGTCGGACCCCGCCGGGACCGCGAAGCGGTCCGCCGACCACGCCCAGGGCACCCACGGCCACTCGCGGTCCATCACGACCGCCGGTCACGGCCATGGCGAATTGGGCAACTTTGAGTTCGTCGGGCGCTCGCCACGTCGGCCCCTGGGCTCCGGTCCAGGCCTCATTGGCGCGCAGAAGCGCAATATCTGTTCCGGGATCGCGGCCGACGATCTCCACCGCCGCGGTCGTGTCGCCCCAAGTCACCTGGAGTTCATCATCCTCGCGCAGCGTTCGATCGCTCGCGATGATTTTGTCCGGCCCGACCAGAACACCGGTCACGCTGGGACCGCGCCGATGGATACGAACGAGATGACTGGCGACGCGGAGGACGAGTTCGGACAGGTCTTCGTGCTGGGTTGGCATGAACGACACCGTGAACCCGAGCGAGCAACGTCACATCGGCAGATCGGGGAGGGCGTGAGCCTGCCCAACCGAGGGAACCATCCTAGCCGATCGGCCAGCCCACCTGACCAAGCCCACCTGACCAAGCCCACCTGACCAAGCCCACCTGACCAAGGGGTTCGCAACCGTCACATCCTCCGCCGTCGGCGAGAGACCGCTTGCTTGACAGAGTAGAATCGAGACTCAGGGTGCTATTCGGCCGTCCGCCCGCAACTGCAGGATCTGCGATGCAAATATTCCCTTCTGCCGACCCGCTGCTCGATATCGACCTCGGAGTACGCGCCCTGGTGGTGGCCGCCGATCCCATCGTGCGTGAGAGCTTCCTCGCCAAGATCGCCGACATGACCGCGGCTTCGTCGTCCGATACCGACGTGGCCGATGTTCTCGCTCGCGGTGAAGCCAACATCGTGCTTTGGGATCTGGGACCTGAGCCATGGGGTGACGGCCGTCCCCCGTGGGCGAACGTGGATCGCTCGGAGACACCGATCATCGCGTTGTCCTCGGAACCGGGTCGCGCCTTGGAACTGATCGAGCAAGGGGCTTCGGGCGTGCTTCGTCGCAGCTCGACGGGTGCCATGTTGCGAGCGGCGATGGAGTCGGTCTTGGCGGGACTCGCCGTGATCTCCCCCGACCTTCTGCGGGACGAACCTCGCGAACCTTCCGTCGACCCGCGGATCTCTTCGACGGAACCCGGACCGATCACCAGGGTCGACCCGAGCTCCGCGAACGGGACCGCCGAACTCACGGCGCGTGAACACGAGGTCCTCGAGGGCTTGGCGGCCGGGCTCTCCAACAAACGGATCGCCGCTTTGCTCGGGATCAGCACCCACACTGCAAAGTTTCACATCGGCGCCATTTTGGCCAAGCTCGACGCAGGAACCAGAACCGAAGCCGTGGTTCGCGCAGTGCAACAAGGTCTCGTTCTGCTGTAGACCCCGGACATCGCTGCTACCCTCGACGTCCGTGCATTGGATCGTAGGCGACGTTCAGGGCTGTGCCGAAGAGTTCGAAGATTTGCTGCACGCGATCGCTTTCCGTCCCGACGATGACGAGATCTACCTCGCAGGAGACCTGATCAATCGCGGCCCCCAGAGCCTCGAAACCCTGAACTTATGGCTCACGACGGGCGCCCGAGGGGTCCTCGGAAATCACGACATCTATGCGCTCGGGGCAAACTCGGGTCGATGGTCTCGAAGGCCCGACACCCTTGCGGCTCTGTTCGACGCCGACGAAGCGCCTGCCCTGTTTACAGCCCTGCGATCGCTGCCCGTACTGGTCCATCTTCCGCCCGTAGGTGGAGGACGAGAAGCGTGGCTCGTTCATGGCGGGTTGCATCCCGCCTGGACCGATCTGCCCGCGATCGCGGCGCGCATCAACGACCGCCCTCATGACGACGACTGGCTGACCAGCTCCGACGTCACGTTTGCGACCCGGGTCCGATGCTGCACGGAGACCGGTGAGCGCAGCCCCTACGATCGCGAACCAGAGGGATGCCCGGCTCCATTTCGCCCATGGGACGAATTCTATCGCGGTGACGCGATCGTCGTGCACGGGCACTGGGCTTCGCGTGGACACTACCGAAACGAGCGCACGATGGGGCTCGACTCGGGCTGCGTTTACGGGGGACCCCTGACTGCGTGGTGCCAAGAAACCGATCGGATCGTTCAGGTCCCCCATCGGTCCCAGCGGCGTCCGACGTGAGAGACTCCCGTCGTCGCCCGATTCACCGCTCCCTTGTCCCTGTAAGCCCGTTGCGGAGTCCTACGTTCGGACCTTGCATGCGGAGATACCTCTCATGATCCAACCGCCCGTCATGATCCAACCGCCCGTCATGATCCAATCGCCCGTCATGATCCAATCGCCCGTCATGATCCAATCGCCCGTCATGATCCGGCCCGTCATGATCCGATCGCCCGCCTCGTTGCTCGTCGTGATGCTGCTCGCCCTCGGCGGATGTGCAAAAGCCAAAACCAGCGCCATGATGGATTATCCCGGTGAAGCAATGGCTCCCGCGGCTCCGTCCACGTGGGATCCCGGTCCGTCGGACTACGAGTTCGCCAAATCCGCAGACGAGTCCGCTGAGCCCGCGGGTGCGCCCGCCGAACGGGAGATAGGCGGCGCCGAACAGGCCATACACCCCTCTGGGGCTAACGGGGCTCCGGCTCGGAGCGAGATGGCTCGTCCAGCCTCAACTGTGGGGACGACGGTCGAAGAGGGTAGACCGCGCTCCGAGCCCACGGCGGACCCACCCGACGTCGACGCACACTACATCGTCTACGTCGCAGAAATGGTGATCGCGGTCTACGACCTCGCGGAATCCATGACCCGCGCCGAAACTATTCCGGAGACATTTGGCGGCTACGTGGCGACGATGTCGAACGACAGACTCGTCCTCCGCGTCCCGGCGCGAAACTTGCGAACCGTCATGGAGGATCTCGCTCGTTACGGCAAGGTCGAACATCGGACGCTGCAAGCCCAAGACGTGACCGCCGAGTTCGTCGATGTCGACTCTCGCATCCGCGCGCTCGAGGAGACCCATGCCCAGCTCCTTCAACTCTTGTCTCAAGCGCGAACCGTGCCCGAGGCGCTGCAGGTCCGTCAGGCGCTCGACGGGATCGCGACGGAGCTCGAGGTGCTGAAAGGCCGCCTCCGTCAACTTCGCAATCAGATCTCGTTCTCGACCTTGACCGTGCAACTCATCGAGCGTGGACCTTACGAACCCACACCATCCAGCAATGACCCGTTCCCGTGGGTCGATGAACTGGGTGTCGAAGCGACGGAGTGGAAATGAACATGCGTACCGCGATCCTGATGTTCGGAGTGGCTTTCACCGCGATGGGGTGCAACGCGTATCGTTTGCGACCGCCGCCCGCGGGATTTGCCGAGGTCTCGTCCGACACGCATCAGGCACGATTCAAAGCGGGCGACAACGTTGGACTGAGCGTACGCGTCTTCGACAATGTCCGGGGTGGAACCCTCGCGTTCTGGGGCGAAGACCTGGTCCGGAAGCTCGCGCAGCGCGGCTACACATTGGTCCATCACGAACCGGTCCATTCGAAAAACCGCAAGGAAGGGACCCGCTTCGATTTTTCCTACCAAGCGCGCGACGGCGTGGACAAGTTCTATTCGGTCATGCTGTTCGTGACCGACAAACATCGGATCGTGGTCGACATGGCCGGTGATGAATCCTTCGCTGCCCGCTACGAATCACGGCTGCGTCCGATTGCAAGCGAGACGACCGTTCGTGGCTGCCGCCCTTGGGGAAAACTCTGCAACGGGGACCAACCACGCCTCGAGCTCGCAGTGACCACCGCGACGAAAGACCCTGCGAAATCACCCGACGAGGCCGCCCCAGCACCCGTCGAAACCCCGGCACCGTCGCCGACGAAGGGCTAACCAAAGCGCTCGCCCTCGCAACGGGAGCTCGCTGGGTCAGCGGGGACCCGACTCGAGTTCGAGGACCTGACGGGGGTTGTCGAACTGACCTCGCACGACGTAGTTCGTGGTCCCCATCGTCTCGCGGAGGCCGCCAAACGAGAGCTCGGGACCAAACAGATCTTCGAAGTCGCTCCTCGGCAGGTCGAAGCGCCAACGGGACGCGGTCCCTCGGACCGTGCCCGGGTAGTTCATTTCGACGGCACGAAAGGTTCGCGGCACTTCCGGAAGGCCATGGAACACATAGGCTTCGGCCGCGGTCCCTCGCAGGACATAGGGCAACTCGTCATTGTCGGTCAGAACCGGTGATGACGACTCGCTCGTGCTTTCGATCTCGGCGAGTGAGGGACTGAGGTAGTCCTGCGACAGCGCTTGCGCCCAACTCGACCCCGCGCTGCTCATTCGCAACTTGATGACGAGCTTCTTCCCGTCGTGGCCAAAGGGAGCCTGCAAGGTCGCGCGGTCGACGAAGGGAGACGCGGTGTTGAGAGCCTCCCGGGGCTCGAGTCCGCCCAACGGCGCGGCCGCATCGACGATGGCATCGATCGCGGCGAGCCGTTCACGATCGATCTCGACGAGATTCCCGTCCCCGGGTTCGAGCTCGAGCCGCCGCGTCTCGGTCGGGCGGGCGAGCGCCGCGATGTAGTCCTCGACATGGGCGTTGTCCCAGAGGGCGAGGAGGCCCAACTGCCGCTTGTCGACGATCGGATGACGAAAGTGATCGTAGACCAACTCGCGTCCGAGTTCACGAACGACCAGGAGCGCTTGCCCGCCTTCTTGGGTAGCGACGGCGACGACACCTTCTTCGTCGAGCAGTCGCCGCACGAGTTCGTGCGAGCCTCGACTTGTCACGGCGCGATCGCGAGAATGCAACGTCGAGCCACCATCGTAGCGTGGAAGGAGTCGCGCCTCGTTGGCGAGAAACCATCCGGGTCGATCGGTCGGTCCCACGAGCCTCCAATGCACGAGCGGGAGCGACGAGGTCTCGATCGCCTCGACCAACGGGCGCAACGACTGTTCGATCGCCTCGCGGTGCTCCTCGGGATCGCAGCTCGCCAAGGTCGGCATGTTGCTGCATCGCGGGATGAGGGGCAGCATCCCGATCGCACGGGCCGCATCGCACGTACAACGAGCCGCCCGGCCGATCGCGTCTTCGGTAGCGGCCGTCTGCACCCGTAACAACGTGCGAACACTCCCCTCGAGGCCATCGATGACTTCGTCGCGCGGGGCACTCAAGATCGCACATGCGACGCCATCTCTTTGATAGCCGAGATCGTCGAGGGCCATCGGATCGAGCCCGCGCGCATACAAGCCGACCGGTGGCTGCGGAACCGGCAGTTCGAGGAGCACCGGCGCCTGGGGATGGCGACCCGCGGTCGTGCATTGCACGACCGCAGCGCGAGCGTCGATCCAGGGTTGCGGTCCCTTGGCGGGACCACAGCCAACGACGAAACCTACCGCAGCCAACCCAGTCGCTCGGATGGCGGCTCGCAGCGCGCGTGGGCGCAAAGCCATACCCGCAAACCGTAGGTCCGGAAGGGCTCCGGACGCAATCGGCCAACCGACGAAGTTGGCCCAACCCGGGCCGACACCGAGCGGTGCTCGCAGTCACCCTCACACGCGCGCTATCCTGGTGCTCGGACGCGGATCCCTGCGGCGAAGCCAAGCGTCGCCCGCTTCCGAACCTTGCCTCATGCGGACTCTTGCCCTTCGCCTGACCTTGGCGTGGATCGGAGCGATCTTCCCGGCCGCAGCCCTCTGGCACGCGGCGATGATCTTTCCCAGCCAAAGCCAAACCACATGGTTCGCCGCCCTGTTCGCCGCCCCGAGTGCAGCTTTGATGGCCGCCTTGGGTCGACGCGAGTGGCTTGCCCTCGCCTTCGGAGCGGCCCTCGTTGCCGTGAGCGGACACACGGCTGCACGAGCGCGGCCGCTGCTCGAGGCCGCTCGGTCGCTCCACGACGATCGATGGCCCGCCTACGACCTCCGCGAAGCAGCCATTCCGGACCCCCCACCACGATTCATCACCGTGAAGGGATACTTTCGATCCGCTTCTGCACTCGAGGAATACGATCCTCCGGACGGCGAAAAGCCCGATCAGTCGAAACCAGCGCTCGCTGTTTTGGTGCCCTTTCTCGGGACTCGCGACGCGGTGGTCGAGCAACGAGGCCCGGTGGTCATCGCTCGCGTGACCCCCGGTCGAGAGCTCGCCGAAGATCTGCAAACCCTTCGTGGCGCCACCGCGCCGTTGCCCAACGCGGTGCTCTCGACCCTCGTCCGCACGACCGGCACGAGTCGACCCGGTATTTTGCTCGACACCCTCGATGAACCGAAATCGCGTGACGCATGGCCCTTGCTCGCTGCTGCGGCAATCTGCAGCCTATTCGGCGGCCTTTGTTTTTGCGCCGTGGCCCGACCCATCTCCGAAAACGTATCGGCGTGACCCGAAGCCAAGACCGCGAAGCCAAGGCCGCAGGTCTCGGCCTTGCGAACCGGGGGCTAGGGACCCATACTGCGTTTCTCGTCGCCGGGTTCGCTTGCGACGGGGGCCCAACGTTTCGGACCACTCAAGGGGGTGTCACGGTTTCGACGGGGGTACTGAGGGTATAGGCTGCGTGTCGCGGGGCCCCAACCGCCGTGTCAAAAACGGATGGGGAAAACACAGTTGCCAACGATAGCAACTACGGCCGTTTGGCCTTGGCCGCCTAATTTTTAGGTAGCCACGACGTCTGCTGAGGAGCCTGAGTAAGCAGACGTCGTCGATACACGGGCTAGGTCGCGCGAGCATCCCGACGCGCGAGCGAAGTTTAGGGAATCGAGGTCGAGATCGCCTGTCGGTGGGCGTGCAAGACTTCAAAATCCAAGTTTGCCGACTACACACGTAGTATGCCGTACGCAATGGCTTCCGGACCCGGGTTCGACTCCCGGCGCCTCCACTAAAAACGGCCTCCCGAAACACTTCGGGAGGCCGTTTGCTTTTGGACCCGGATCGGGCTCGAGCTTGGTGCTCTAGGATGTGATCGCCGCAGTCGCGATGGCTTTCCGGGCCGCGTCGAGTCCGATCCGCCGCATGATCCGATCGGCGAGGCGTGGTGAGGCACGCTGGATCCACAAGAGACTACGGTTGCCGCCCGCGACGACCTCTTGCGCGTCGCGACGAAGCGCGCGGACGAGCGCCGCAGCGACGTACTCCGGCTCGAAGATCTTGGGCAACCGCAGCGGCCACCGCTGACCCGCCTCGGTTCTGGTGTGAGGCGGGGAAAACAGCATCACGTTCACGGGGGTTTCCGCGAGTTCTCCTCGCAAGGAATGTGAGAACGCGACGACGGCCGCCTTCGCGGAACAGTACGCGGCGGCCGCAGGCATCGGCACGTACGCAACCGTGGACGCCACATTCACGATGGTGCCGCGACCCCGGCTCAGCATGCCGGGAAGCACCGCTCGGGTGACCCGTTCCATCCCGAACACGTGCACCTCGAACATCTCTCGCATGTGCTCCGGCGCACTCTCGAGGACGAAGGAAAGCCGACCGCCATTCCCTGCGTTGTTGACGACGACGTCGATCGGGCCGAATCGCTCGATCGCTTCGTCGACGGCGGCACTCACCGACGATGTCGAGGTCACGTCCAACGCAACCGCATGAGCTTGCGGCCCAAGGGCAGCCGCCTCAGCGCGAAGTCGATCCAACGAGCGCGCGCCCATCACGACGTGGGCACCCGCCGCGACGAGTGCCCGAGCACTGGCGAGACCGATGCCCATCGAGGCCCCCGTGACCAGCACGACTGATTTCCTGAGCTCCATGGATTTTATATAACACAAGAGTTATATGGAATCCATGGACCATACTATCGAAATCTGGTCCCGTCTCTGCGCCACGCTATCTGGGTCTTCTCGCCCTCGACCCCACCACCGGGCGGGTACACGTTGGGTCAACACTTCGACGGCTCCGTCGATCGTCTATCGCGACCTGCCGGCGCTCGAACGCGAAGGCTTGGTCGAGATCACCTTGGTGCCGAGAGATCGCAAACGCCTGCGAGCCGAAAAAAACAGCTCACAACACGGGCGGGCAAGCGGCGGCCTCGGGAATGACACTGAGGGCCGCCAAGAACTCTTCGGTGAGGTTCCCCGCGCTGTCGACGACGAACGCACTCTCGGTTCCCCCCGCGGCGGCCAACATGTCCAGTCGAGCTTGGCCATCGACTCCGAGATCGAGGCTGCTGAAGACACCGATGACGAAAGTGCGAATGGCCGGACTCGACATCGCTTCGGCTTGGGCGAGCGCTGCGAGATCCGGGATCTCCACCGGATCACATTCGGTGGGAAAACCGTCCGTCACGAGCACGATCGCCACACCGCGTTCGGGGTCTTGCTCGACCCGTGCACGAGCATGAACGAGGGCCCCGCGAAGGGCGGGGCCGGTCGGGGTGAGGCCCACGGGCGATTGGCTACGGAGTGAGCCGAGGATTGCATCCGTCCGATCGGGCGTGACGGCCACTGCAACGGCCGGCGTTGCGTAGTCCGTCACCTCACACAACGTCTGCTCCACACAGGTATCCGGGATCGACAAGCACCCACCCGAGCTCAGCGGGCAGGCGAGGCTTGGCGAACACGGTTGGCTGAGATCGCCGCAGATCCCCACCTCCTGGCAGATCGTGCCGGGCAAGTTGGAACAATCCACTTGAGCCTCGCACACGGGGATCTTCACGATCGGATCGAGGCTCTGATTGAGATCGAGGAATGCCCCATTCGGTACGTCGACGAACGTCCCGGCGGGGATCAGGCACTCGCCGAAGGTCGTTCGGCAGGTCCCGCCCACGGTTGCACAATCGGTGTCGGATGCACAGAAGGTCCGTGGGTTGCTCTCGCGGAGGTACTGGAATGGTGGCGCGAGGTCGGTGGGATCCGGTTCGAACAGATCCGGAACCACGCAGACACTGTTCGAACAGGGTCCACCGAGCGGGCCACATTCCGCATTCGCAACGCACGTGGTCGGAACATCGGCTCGTAGCTGAGGGAAATAGTGGAGTCCCAGACCCACGTCTTCGACCATCGGTGACTGCACGAAAGTTTCGAGAGCACTTCGCACCGCATCCCACTTGGTCAGCACCGACCCGGGGACCACATCCAACATCGATCCCGAAATGTCGAGTACGAGGAGCAGGTCCACGGGTTGCTCCTCCGCGCAAAGCGAACTGCCGTCGGAACCCGAAAGCACCCCGGCATCACCCCCCTCGTTGGCCGAGCCACCGCCAAGCGTCGAGTCGCCGTCACTGCCCGTCTCTGCGCCGAAGGGATCGGTGATCGCATCTTCGGCGTGGTCGTCGGCGTGGTCGTCGGCGTGGTCCTCGTCCTCGCTTCGTGGTCCCGAGCAGCCGAGTCCGATCATCAAGCCGACGACCCCGACGCAAAGCACATGCCTGAAGCGAGGCCTGGGCATTCCTCATTTTCGGAACACCGATGAGAATATGCAATCGGCGTGTGGCTCGATCGTTCGACGATGAACCGCCATTTCTGAAGCTTCGTCCACATCTCTGCGCGAGCTCGAATCCGAGCATTCGTGCTTCCGCGAAAGCCCGACCAGGACGAGAGCTGCGAACCGGCCCGCACGTCAGCTCTTGCTGAACTCCTGCTTGATGCGTTGATGAGTTGCCTCGGTGTCTCGACGAAGTCGACGACGCAGTTCGGCGGCCTTGAAACGCTGCAAGCCGCAGACGGTACGCGGTTCGAGCGGAGGAACGGCCGCCGGTTTCCCCTCTCCGTCCACCGCCACCATCGTGAAGTAACACGTCATCGCGTGGCGACAGGTCCCTTCGACGGGATTCTCGGTCACCACCTTGATCCCCACCTCCATGCTCGTGGTTCCCGTGTAGTTCACGCTTGCGAGGAATGTCACGAGCTCGCCGACGTGGATCGGCTGCTTGAACAGGACGTTGTCGACGCTCAAGGTCACGACGTAGCGGCCCGAGTAGCGACACGCACAGGCATAAGCGACCTCGTCGAGCAACTTGAGCAGCTGGCCACCGTGCACGTTGCCGCTGAAGTTCGCGCGATCGGGGGTCATCAACAGCGTCATCGTGAGTTCTTGGTTCGGGATCGGGTTGACGATCTCTGCCATGGTCTCGTCCTTTCGTGAGCCTCGGGCGAGAAGGCCACGAATAGCGTCGCCGAGCAACCGCAGTTCGGCGGTCGCCGATGCCAAGCTCGACGTGGTCGCAACACGGCCCACGATGCGATCAGAACCGTCCGGCAACGGTCAACGATAGACGACGAAAGGATGGTTGGATCGCGATCGAGGCTCGCCGTTTCTGCCGAACGAGGAAGACGATGCCGGTCGTGAGGAGCCCGATGCCCACCGCCCCAACCACGGCGCCGGTCGCCTGCGAACCCACCGATCCCGCGTTGAGTCCGTCGAAGTAGTCGTCCCGCTCCGCCTCACACGCGTCGTACTGCGATGGGATCACACCCGTACAGGTTTGCCGACGTTGGCTGAGAGCGAAGTCATCGAGCCATTGACCATAGACGACCAGCCCGACCCCGAGCGCGATGCCAGCGGCTCCCCCGATGGTGAATCCAAGGGAAGACGAGCGACGGTCTCCCCATGCGACCCGGTCCTCCGCGGGACTCGGCGGCGAGACGATCGGGCTCACCTCGGACATGGTCGATCGGGCGCCATCGTTCGCAGTTTCCACTTCGGGGATCGCGAACGGTTCCGGCTCGGCTTCGATCACGCTCGATTGTCGCTCGGCTTCGATCGCGTGGAGCTCTGCCGTCAGGCGGTCGTTGAGCTCTTCGTAAACCGTCGTGTCTCGAGTCGTGCCGGACCGCGCGATATCGGCGAGGTGGAGTTCGATGAGCGCGATCGCCTGGCTCAACAGTTTTGGATCGCGATGCCCCCCGTCATAGTCGCTCTGCACGAACATGGCGACGTGTTCCACGATGTCCGAACCGAGGCTCGTGACCCGATCCGTCGGAGGAAGCGATTCGTAGGCCACGGTATAAGTTTCGACGGCCAACCCCAAGTGCCCCTCGCGCCGAGCCCGATCCGCCTCGTCCAGAGTGCGTTCGTAAACACCATAGTCCGGTTGGCCCGGTTCATTCGGTTCGAATCGAGCATGTACCACCGAGACTTCGACGAGGGCCGCGAGCACACTCGGACCGACGACACGAATGCGCGATCTCGAGCAGCTTCGAGCGAAGCTTGGAAGGAGCATCATGGAGGCAATACGATTTCGAAGTGCGTGGGTCGATCACGTGGTGCGAAGGTCATCGATTCGACCTGGTTTGCGATGCAGTCGTCGACGGGCCTCGTCGTGACGAGTTTGACGGTCCCTTCGCGCAACACTTGAAACTTGAGCGTCACGGTGCCGCGCGTTCCACATCGACGAGCGCGTTTGCGGATCTGTTGCTCTGCAGCGGCATCGGAAAGCGGCTTGCCGAGATTCTGCGAGCGGCCCGCATCGTCGCGACGGACGGGCTCGGGGGTCGTTGCGCCCTTGGTCTCCGCGGCTTTCGAACCACCGGGCACCACGACACCTGACGACGGTTCCGAGCGGTCGCCTTTGCTCACGATCGGAGGTCCGTCGGCCTTCCCCGGAGTTCGGGCTTCGGGGCCAGGTGCAGCGCCGGGATGCCCTCGGTCGATGGAACTTCCCTGACCGACGGCCCCCGGCCCTTCCGCTCCGCCCGGCCCATCTGGTTCGGCCGGGGTTTGGGTTGCGTCGCGAGCGAGGTCGGGCGGGGCCGTGGCTTCGCTGGGTCGGACATCGATCGATGGGACTTCATCCTGTTCGACCACGACAGGTAGGTCGCGAACGAGCGACCCGGCTTGGTGCTCGTCGACTCGAGGTGGGGCTTCGAGAGCTGCAACGGGTTGTCGCGAGGCAACGGATGGACGTGCCGCGATCACGATGCCGACGGCGAGCCCGAGAACGACCACACCCGCGCCAACGGACGCCGCAAGGACCCCCATTCGACCCGAGCGGTGTGGAAGAGAGCCGATGGCGGTCGATTCCGCCAATGCCGGGACTGTCGGATCGCCACTCGGGACGGTCTCGATGAGAAAATCGACGAGCGGCGGCCGACGCCCGACGACGTGCGGCACGAACGAACCTGCCGGCGCCATGAGATCGCCGGTGTTCGAGATTTGCTCGATCGCTTCGGCAAGTTCTTCCATCGATTGGAAGCGATCCCGTGGGTCCTTGGCGAGCGCGCGCAGAATGATGGCTTCGACCCGCGCGGGGATCGATGGTTCGAGCGAACGCGGAGCGGGCGGAGGCGATCGCACGTGTTGCTCGAGCACCTCGTAAGGACTCGACCCGACGAACGGCAACGCCCCGGTCAAGATCTGGAACAAGACGATCCCGAGCGAGTAGACATCGCTGCGAACGTCGACACCTCGCGCGAGCGCCTGCTCCGGAGGCATGTAGAGAATCGTGCCGACCAGCTGATTGGTGCGAGTGAGGCGAAGGGACTCCGGATTGACGTCCTCGACCTTCGCGATGCCGAAATCGAGGACCTTGACGAAGTCCGAACCGTCCTCGTGAGGAAGCACGAAAATGTTGGATGGCTTGATGTCGCGATGGACGATGCCGACGTGGTGAGCCGCTCGCAGGGCTCGGGCGACCTGCAACACGATGGCCCGCGCGCGCGGCCATTCGAGCTTTCCACCTGAACCGACGAGCGTGGCAAGGTCCTGCCCCTCCAGGTACTCCATCACGAAGAACGTCGTCGGGTCTTCGCCGAAATCGGTGATCTTGACGACGTTCTCGCTCCGGATCCGAACTGCCGCTTTCGCCTCACGCAGGAATCGCTTCCGCTGCACTTCGTCTCCGGCCAGTCGGGGATCGAGAACCTTCACCGCGACGCGGCCATCCAGGCGCACATGTCGGGCCTCGTAAACGGAACCCATCCCTCCACGACCGAGCAGGCGCAGGACCTCGAAGCGCCCCTCGAGCGTCTCGCCGACCAGGTCTCCGGTTGGGGTCATCTGCTCAGAGAAGATACCGAACTCGTCGGCGGAGGGCCGGGGATACGCCGATGCCCGACCCCCTTTGGACCTCGCCCAAGCCCGAAGCTACTGCGCCGAGCCCGCTGTTCGAGCCGATGGCTCGGTCTCCACTCGAACGTGCGCTCGGCGTGGGCACGCAATGAGGGTCGTTCGGGTCAAGCGTGATTATTCTGGGCAAACCTGGCCGCAGAACGCTGCGCCTTCGAGCGTTGCCACGCCCGCACAGCATTCGAGGCCGTTGCAGCAGGTACCTCCACCGGTACAACTTGCCCCTTCGGCGACGCAACTGTCCGCCTCCGTCTGACAGATCTCGCCCGGACCCGCGGGACAGCTCTCGACACCGCCACACGAAAAACTACCGTCCGAACAACACGCCAAGTTCGCACAATCGGGGACACCCATCGACTCATCGCAACAGCATTCGCGATAGCCCCATTCACACGTGCCTCGCTCGGTCGGTACGCAGCCCAGGCTGGGTCCGGCAAAGGTTCCATCGGCACATTCGTAAACCGGCATGGGGCTGGGTGGGCCACAATCCTCCGGAAGGCATTCGCCAGGGCAAGCTCGGGGCTCGAACTCACAGTTGCCATTGTCGGCAAGCACACATGCATAAGGCAGATTCACACCATCGGCACACGCGACCGGAGGAGGAGTTCCGCAATCCGACATTGCACATTCTCCGGCACATACGTCCTCCCAGACGCAAACGCCTTCCTCATCCGGCCCACATTCGAGACCGGCCACCGAGCCATCCTCACACATGCGTGCGATGGCACGAATGGGCCCGCAATCCTCCTCCTGGCAGGTTCGATCCACACCACCCGTGACGACCATTCCATCGTCGTCGGTGGCGCTGTCCAGGCCGCCACTATCATGGCTATCTCCCCCATCGGTTCCACCTACGCTCTCCTTGGAGTCGGTGGAGGCGTCTTTGGGCGGATTCTGTTGACCGAGGTTGCCCTCGAAGTCGCAGGCCAGCAACCCGAGACACAAGCCGAGAATGTGCCGGACGCCGCTATAACTGAACGAGTGAGTGTCGAGTGTCATGGTCATTGTGCTTTCAGTACCTAATCGATGCAATGCGTGGATCGGGCTTGATCCGTTAAGGAGATGAAGGACAGATCCGACGAGCCCGCGTCAGGAGCGGAGACCGCGGATTCCGAGCGCTGAGGGCATTGACGGCTTCACGAGCCTGCACGGATCGCCCGAGGTCGCAGAAGGCTTGCGCCTGCGCCACGGTGATTTCGTCGATGAAAATGCCCATCGGGAATCGATGTCTCGAGTCTTCGACCAAGGCCAGAGCCTCGGCCGGTCGGCCCTCGATGAGGGCTTGCTGGATCGCCCGTAGAGCCGCGGTCTGCTCCGCCAGGGTCGATCGTGGCAGCGTCGTCTCGGCCTCGGTGTCCGGACGACTGGGTTCGGGAATCGAGGGTCGTGCCGGTTTCGGACCCAGCGAGGCAGATGGGCCGGAGATCGCTGGAGCGGATGCCACCACCTGCAACGCACGCCCCGGAGCCCCACCCGTTGGGTGCTCGTCCGTCCCCAGACGGGTCTCTTCGTCCGTGCGGAGCTCGTCGGTATTCGGACGCGACTCGTCCGTGCGGCGTTCTTCGGTACCCGGACGCGACTCTCCGTCGATGCGGACCCGTTCAATCCCTGGCGCCCCATCGATCCGGAGCTTGCCCGTACCCAGACGCCGTTCTCCTTCGCTTCGGAGCTCGCCGGTATTCGGAAGCCGCGTTCCCTCGGTCCGGAGCTCGCCCGTATCCGGACGGGACTCACTTTCGTAGGGTGCCTCCGTCAAGTCGGGCTCCGCTCGCCGAGCCGGTCCCACCGACCACGTCCGGGGCATCAGCAACATTGCCGCCGCGATCGCTGCAATCGCTCCGATCGCACCGACGACGCGCCAACGCACGGCGGGTCGAGTCGCCTCGTCGAGTGCGGTCCACGTCTGCCGTCGGCTTGCGTCCGATGGTCGGTCGATCTCGACGAACGCCGCGATGTAGTCCTGCAAGACAGGATCGAGTTCGTCATCGCGTTCGGGTTCGGACAAGGTCCCCCTCCTCTCTCGCCTGGTGGCGGGCGATCGTCTGCCGCATGCGTTCGCGAGCGGCTCGCAAGCGCGCGTATGCAGTATTGACGTTGATCCCGAGACAGCGTGCGACTTCGGGGATGCTCATGCCTTCCACGTCTGCCAGCACGAATGTCATCCGCTTGCCTTCGTCCATCGCCGCGAGCGCTTGGCTCACGACTTCGGCCTTGCGCTGCGACTCCAATCGTTGCTCGAGGTTCGGCCGCGGATCGGGAGTCACCGACAACGGCTGGATGCGGGTCTGTCGTGTCGACTCTTGGTCTCGCTGCCGTTTCGCGACCCTCCGTGCGATGCCATAGAGAAGACTTCGAATGGAGGACTCGACATCCAGCTCGGCTTGGCGGCGATGCAGCACCATGAACACCTCTTGCACGGCGTCGTCCACGAGCGCCGGGGGAACCCCCAAGCGACGAATCACACGCCACACGAACGTGTGATGCTCCTCGTAGAGCTCTTTGAGGCTGGGGCGATGGCCCACGTGACGCGCGATCGAACTCCCTATCGGGCTTATGCAGTTGGACCACGCGATCCGTGATCCTCAAACAGTCTCGGACTCATCTTCGTTGCTGCCCAAAGCGCTCGGGCCACGACAAGTGTGAGACAAATTACGGTAACCGCAATTCGACGCCCAAAGTTGCGCGGAGGCCGACCGGTGCCGCCTGGTACGGCGTGCCCAATCCATCGACCGCGAACCGATACGGGCCGAATGGGACGACCGCGCCCACGTCG
>Ga0315912_10001327_pt1 | contig 31191 bp, 32 predicted proteins | sample VfabasoilMG_FD_204469 | JGI IMG/M metagenome (GOLD analysis project Ga0315912, IMG submission 204469) | Garden soil microbial communities collected in Santa Monica, California, United States - V. faba soil | ecosystem: Environmental > Terrestrial > Soil > Garden | place: USA: California...
AGAGGCCTGGGACCGAAACGTGCTGCTTGTCAGCCCCTCAACGTTGCTATTCGTCGTCCGCACCGTCGCGCACCTGTGGCGGCAAGAGGCGCAGACTCGCAATGCCCAGGAAATCGCCAAGCGCGGTGCAGAGTTCTACGACAAGCTCTCGGGCTTCGTCGGCGACCTGCAGACCGTAGGTTCGCGGCTCAAGCAGGCCCGTGACGCCTATGACTGGCGGAAGGCAAGTTGGTGAGCGGCCGCGAAAACGTCATTCGGCAGGCAGAGATGCTTCGTGCCTTGGGCGTGAAGCCGACCAAGATTCTGCCGGCGCCACTGGTCAGCAGCGCGGTCGAAACTGACTTGGACGGGGACATGGCATTAGAGCCTCAGCCGTCGGCATAGACGCCGACGGCGGGCCCCTCTTGCGTAAGCAATCAGCCTGGGCGCTTCTTGCTGTTCTGCTCGAAAGAGGGTTGGTTGCCACGGCCCACGCAGCTCCTCAGCAACACGTAACAAACCCGATGCTGCAGCGCAGCATCCCGACAGACCTTATTCCAACAGATCAAAGCGACCAGCTGGGCTCACGCTCATTCCACGGTGACGCTTTTTGCCAGGTTTCGGGGCTTGTCGACGTCGGTCCCGCGCGCGCAGGCGGTGTGATAGGCCAGCAGCTGCAGCGGCACCACGTGCAGGATCGGGCTGAGCACGCCGTAGTGCTCGGGCATGCGGATCACACGCACGCCGGGTCCGCTTTCGATGCGCGTGCCGTCGTCGGCGATGACGAAGAGTTCGCCGCCGCGCGCGCGCACCTCCTGCATGTTGCTCTTCAGCTTGTCCACCAGCGCGTCGTTCGGCGCCACCGTCACCACCGGCATCGCGCTGGTCACCAGCGCCAGTGGGCCGTGCTTCAGCTCGCCGGCGGGGTAGGCCTCGGCGTGGATGTAGCTGATCTCCTTGAGCTTGAGCGCGCCTTCCAGCGCGATCGGGTAGTGCAGCCCGCGCCCGAGGAACAGCGCGTTCTCCTTGCTTGCGAAGTCCTCGGCCCAGGCAATGATCTGCGGCTCCAGCGCCAGCACCGCCTGCACCGCCACCGGCAGGTGGCGCAGCGCCTTCAGCTGCGCGGCTTCCTGCGTGTCGTCCAGCCGCCCGCGCACTTGCGCCAGCGACAGCGTCAGCAGGAACAGGCCCACCAGCTGCGTGCTGAAGGCCTTGGTCGAGGCCACGCCCACCTCGACACCGGCACGCGTGATGTAGGCGAACTTGCATTCGCGCACCATCGCGCTGGTGGCCACGTTGCAGATGGTCAGCGTGTGAGCCATGCCCAGCGAGCGCGCATGCTTCAGCGCCGCCAGCGTGTCGGCGGTCTCGCCGCTCTGGCTGATGGTCACAACCAGCGTCTTCGGGTTGGGCACGCTGTCGCGGTAGCGGTATTCGCTGGCGATCTCCACGCTGGTGGGGATGCCGGCGATGGACTCCAGCCAGTACTTGGCGGTGCTGCCGCTGTAGTAGCTGGTGCCGCAGGCCAGGATCAGCACCTGCTCCACCTCCTTGAAGACCTTGTACGCGCCGTCGCCGAACAGCTCGGGCGAGATGCCGCCCACCGCGTCCAGCGTGTCGGCGATGGCGCGCGGCTGCTCGAAGATCTCCTTTTGCATGTAGTGCCGGTACGGCCCCAGCTCGGCCGCGCCGCTGTGCGCCACCACGGTGCGCACCGGGCGCCGCACGTCCTTGAAGCGGCCGTCCGGCTGGCGCGCGGCGATCCAGGTCTTGCCCAGCTGCAGATCGACGACGTCGCCCTCTTCCAGGTAGACGATCTGGTCGGTCACGCCGGCCAGCGCCATGGCGTCGCTGGCCAGGAAGTTCTCGCCCCTGCCAATGCCCAGGATCAGCGGCGAGCCTTCGCGTGCGCCCACCACGCGCTGCGGCTCGTCGCGGCAGAACACGGCGATGGCGTAAGCGCCCTTCAGCCGCAGCGTGGCGCGCTGCACGGCGTCGAACAGGTCGCCGTCGTACAGGTGGTTGACCAGGTGGGCGATGACCTCGGTGTCGGTCTGGCTGCTGAAGTCGAAACCGCGTGCCTGCAGTTCGGCGCGCAGTTCGTCGTGGTTCTCGATGATGCCGTTGTGCACCAGCGCGATACGGTTGCCGCTGAAGTGCGGGTGCGCGTTGTGCACCTCCGGCGCGCCGTGCGTGGCCCAGCGCGTATGGGCGATGCCGGTGCCGGCGGCGATGCCGTCCTTGGCCACGCCGGCCTCCAGCTCGGCCACACGCGCGGTGCTCCGTGCGCGCCGCAACTGGCCGTCCTGCTGCACAGCCACGCCGCAGGAGTCGTAGCCGCGATATTCCAGGCGCTTCAGGCCCTCGATCAGGATGGGGACGATGTTGCGGATACTGACCGCGCCGACGATGCCGCACATGGCTGGACCTCTGGCTGTGTTGGGATGCGCGGCATCGTAGGCAAGGCGTCATGCAATTTGTTTTCAATGTTGATAATTTGTTACACGAAATCATCCATCTTGGAACAACAGTGAAATAATCGTGCAATTCATCACCTTCAATGAACACCGACGACATGGACTTGTCCGACCTGGACGCCACCGACCTGCGACTGCTGGAACTGCTGCAGCGCGATGCCTCCCTGTCCAACCAGGACCTGGCGGCGCAGGCGCATGTGTCGCCGGCCACCTGCATGCGCCGCGTGCGCCGGCTGGTGGACGCCGGCGTGATCGAGCGTCGCGTGGCGCTGCTGTCGCACGAGCGGCTGGGCCTGGGCCTGACGGCCATCGTCGAAATCACGCTCGACCGCCAGGGCGCCGAGCACCTGGACGCCTTCCAGCAACGGGCGGTGGCCGATGCGGCGGTGCAGCAGTGTTACCGCGTCTCGCCCGGGCCGGACTTCGTGCTGGTGGTGTGGGCCACCGACATGCCCGCCTACCAGGCGCTGGCGCAGCGGCTGTTCACGCAGGATGCCAACGTGCGCCAGGTCAAGGCCTACTTCAGCGTGACGCGCGCCAAGTTCGAACCCGCCATCGGGCTGCCTCAGCGCACCAGCAGCGCCAGCCCGGTGAGGTAGTCGCTTTCCGGGAACTGCAGCGTCGTCGGGTGGTCGCAGGCCGCCGCCAGGCGCTGCAGGATCAACGCATCCACGCCGGCGTCGATGCCGGCGCCGGCGACGATCTTGTGGAACAGCTCCGGCCCGATGCCGCCCGAGCACGAGAAGCTGAACAGCAGCCCGCCCGAACGCAGCAGCTTCAGCGCCAAGCGGTTGATGTCCTTGTACGCGCGCGACGCACGCTCGACTTGTGCCGCAGTGGGCGCAAACTTTGGTGGATCCAGCACGATCGCGTCGAAGCGTCGGCCTTGCGCCAGGCACTCGCGCAAGTGGGCGTTGACGTCGGCGTCCACCGCCTGGTGCCGCGAGGCATCGAAGCCATTGAGCTGCACGAGCCGGCAGGCCAGCTCCAGCGCCGGGGCGGACGAATCGACGCTGCTCACCCGCGCCGCGCCACCGGCCAGCGCCGCCAGCGAAAAGCCGCCGGTGTAGCTGTAGCAGTTCAGCACCTCGGCGCAGCCGTAGTGGCGCACCGCCTGCGCGAAGTGTTGGCGGTTGTCGCGCTGGTCCAGGTAATAACCGGTCTTGTGGCCCTGGGCCACGTCCACCTGCAGTTGCCAGCCGTGCTCGCGGATCGTCAGCTGCGTGTCGCCCGCGCCGCGCAGCCAGCCGCGCTGTTCGGGCAAACCTTCGAGCGCGCGCACGCCCACGTCGGAGCGCTCGTACAACCGGCTCAGGCCGGTGGCGGCCAGCAGCGCGTCGACGATCACCGCCTTCCAGCGCTCGCTGCCGGTGAACAGGAACTGCGCGCTCAGGCAGTCCGCATAACGGTCGACCACCAGGCCAGGCAGGCCATCGGCCTCGCCGTGCACCAGGCGCACCGCGTCGCTGGCCACCGCCATGCGCTGGCGCAGCGCCACCGCCTGCTGCACGCGGCGCGCGAAGAAGGCGGCGTCGATGCGCTCGGCCTCGTCGAAGCTCCAGGCGCGCACACGGATCGACGAAGCCGGGCTGTACGCACCCCAGGCCAGGAAGCGGCCGTCGTGCGCTTCGATGCGCACCGTCTCGCCGGCATCGGCCTTGCCCTTGGCGATGCTGCCTTCGAATACCCAGGGATGGCGGCGCTGCAGCGAGCGCTCCTTGCCTTCGCGCAGGCGGATGGCCTTCATTTGCGCTTCGCCCTGGGGTGCGCCGCGTCGTAGACCTTGGCCAGGTGCTGGAAGTCCAGCCGCGTGTAGACCTGCGTGGTCGAGATGCTGGCGTGGCCCAGCAGCTCCTGCACCGCGCGCAGGTCGCCGCTGCTTTGCAGCAGGTGCGAGGCGAAGCTGTGGCGCAGCATGTGCGGGTGCACGTGCGTCGGCAGCCCCGCCTGCAGCGCCAGACCCTTCAGCCGCGAACGCACCTGGCTGCCCGTCAACCGCGTGCCGCGCCGGCTGACGAACAGCGCCGGCTCGTCGGCCGCGGCGACCTGGCCGCGCAGCGCCAGCCAGGCGCGCAGCGCCGCCAGCGCCGCGGGGCCCACCGGCACCGTACGACGCTTGCTGCCCTTGCCCAGTACCTGGGCGCTGGCATCGGCGGCGTCGATCCAGCCAGCCGCCGCGTCGCCGGCACGATGATCCAGGCCCACCAGCTCGGCCACGCGCAGGCCGCTGCCGTACAGCAGCTCCACCATGCAGTGGTCGCGCGCGCGCAGCGCCGGGTGGCCCTGCGTCGCTTCGAAGGACGCCAGCGACACGGCCTGCTCCACCGACAGTGCCTTGGGCAGCGGCTTCGGCGCCTTGGGCGCGCGCACGCCTTCGACCGGGTTGACCTTGACTTCGCCGTTGCGCCCCCACCAGCGGTACAGTCCGCGCCAGGCCGACAAGTGGATGGCGATGCTGCGTGCCGCCAGCGGCCGCTCGCGCAGCTGCGCCGCCCAGCGCCGCACGTGCTGCGGCTGCGCCGCGCGCAAGTCCACGCCGGCCGCGGCGGCGGACTGCTGCAGGCGCAGCAGCGCATCGTGGATCATCTGCACGCTGCGCGGCGCCAGCCGGCGCTCGACACGCACGTGCTCGATGTAGCGCTGCAGCTCGGGTGCCAGCGCCTCGTCCACGGCCCTCAGGGCAGCAGCCGCGACAGGCTGGCGCTGGCCACCTCGCCGATGCGCGACAGGAACTCGGTACCCATCTGCGCGGCGTAGCGCGTCGGGTCGGGCGAGCCCAGCGCCAGCAAGCCATACGCATCCACCGCGCCGGACAGGCGCAGCGGCACCATCGCCATCGACAGCACGCCGGAACCTTCGTCGAACCACGACGCGGCCTCGAAGCCGGCATTCGCGCCGCAGTAGGGCAGCGACAGGCTGGAGGCGAAGCTCCTCAGGTCCTCGCTGACCGGCTGCGCCGCCGGCAGCGCGGCATGGGCTTCGGCGACGCCCCAGACGCGCAGCGCGGCCTGCGGAATCTGGAAGCGCTGCTTCAGATCGTCCAGCAGCACCTGCGGCAGCTCGGCCGGGTCGGCGATCAGCAGCAGGCACAGCGTCCACTGGTGCAGCCGCTCGGCGATGGCCACGTTGTCCTGGCCGTTGCGGATCATCTCGATGATCTTGTGCTCCAGGCCCTTGATGCGCTCGCGCAGCATTTCCATCTGCCGCTCCTGCAGCGACACCGCGCGCTGGCCGTGCGGGCTGGTCAGCTGCACCGTGGCCAGCAGCTCGGCATGGCGCTCGAAGAAACCGGGCGTGTTCAGCAGGTAGTTGCTGATGTCGTTTTCGGTGATGCCCTGGATGCTCACAATTCGATCTCCCCTTCGAAGACGGTCTGCGCCGGGCCGGTCATCAGCACCGGTTGACCCATGCCGGCCCATTCGATGCCGAGGCGCCCGCCGCGCGTGTCGACCTCGACGCGGCCGTCCAGCCAGCCCAGCCGGATGCCGGCCACCACCGCAGCGCAGGCGCCCGTGCCGCAGGCCAGCGTCTCGCCCGCGCCGCGCTCGAACACGCGCAGCGCGATGTGCGAGCGCGAGATCAGCTGCATGAAGCCGGCGTTGACCTTCTGCGGGAAACAGTCCAGCACCTCGATCTCCGGTCCGAGTGCGGCCACATCGGCGGTGGACACGTCGTCCACGCGTTGCACCGCATGCGGATTGCCCATCGACAGCACCGCCACCTCGACGCCGGCGTCGATCAGCTCCAGCGGCCACAGCTCGAAATCCCCGAGCGGGCGCGACACCATGCCGGCCGACAGGAAGGGAATGTGCTCGTGCACGAAGTCCGGTGCGCCCATGTCGACGGTGACGCGGCCGTCGTCGCGCAGCTGCAGTTCGATCTGGCGGTTGACGGTCTCGACAAGGATGCGGCGCTTCTCGGTCAGGCCGCGTTCGCGCACGAAGCGCACGAAGCAGCGCGCGCCGTTGCCGCAGTGTTCGACCTCGTCGCCGCTGGCGTTGAAGATGCGGTAGCCGAAGTCCACGCCCGGCGTGCGCGGCGGCTCGACCACCAGGATCTGGTCGGCGCCGATGCCGAAATGCCGGTCGGCCAGCGCGCGGAACTGCTCGGCGCTCAGCTCCAGCGGCGCTCGCGTGGCGTCGAGCATCACGAAGTCGTTGCCCGCGCCCTGCATCTTGGTGAAGCGCAATCTCATGCGTGGATTATGGCGACTGGCGGTACGGGTCCGGCTGCCCTTCGGGCCGCGTCTTAAAACGCTTGTGCACCCACAGGTATTGCGCCGGGTCGGCGCGCACCACGGACTCGATCCATTGATTCATGCGCTGCGCGTCGGCCAGCGGGTCGTCGCTGGGCCAGTCGGTCCACGGCGGCAGAAAAGACACGCGGTAGCCCTGGCCGCCGGGCAGGATCTGCGCCACCACCGGCTGCACCACCATGTCCAGCGCGCGCGCCAGCCGCGACGGCGCCAGCAGCGTGGCGGCGGGCACGCCGAAGAAGGGCACGAAGGCCGAGTCCTTGCGGCCGAAGTCCATGTCCGGCAGGTTGAAGAAGGCATGGCCGCGGCGGATGGCGCGCACCAGCGGCCGTGCGGTGTCGGCGCGCGCGAACAGCTCGCCCTGACCGAAGCGCATGCGCCCGCGGCGCATGGCGGCGTCGAACACCGGGTGGCTCTGCGGCTGGTAGATCGAGGCCACCGGGCGGGTCTGGAACAGCTGCGTCGCGATGCCCGCCACGTCCAGCGCCAGGAAATGCGGCACCAGCCACATCACCGGCCGCTCGCTGCGCTCGGCCAGCCGCACCTCGCCTTCGACATGGATCAGCCGGCGCAGCCGTTCGGGGCTGCCGTACCACAGCAGCGCGCGTTCGACCGCGCTGCGCCCGAGCCAGCGGAAGTGCTCGCGCAGCAGCTTGCGGCGCTGCAAGGCGCTCAGCTCCGGCAAGCACAGCTGGATGTTGCGCGCCGAGATGCGCCGCCGCTCGCGCGCCGCGGTGTAGAGCACGCGGCCGAGGGCACTGCCCAGCGCCGCCTGCAGCGACAGCGGCAGCCCATGCAGCAGCCACAGCAAGGCCAGCAGCGCGCGCGCCGGCCAGTCCTTCATACGCGGCGCGGCCGCTTGTAGCGGTTGTAGCCCCACAGGTACTGCTGTGGGCACTGTCGGATCAGCTGCTGCATGGCGCGGTTGATGACTTCGGCCTGCGCCCGCTGCAGCGCCTGCGCATCCTCGGCCTGCAGCGGCAGCGCTTCGGCCAGCCGGCTCAGGCGCAGGTGAAAGCCCTGCCCGGCCGGCAGCCGCTCGCACCAAGCCAGCACGATGGGCGCGCCCGATTGCTGCGCCAGCCGCGCCGCCAGCGTCATGGTGTAGGCCGGCGCGCCGAAGAAGTCGGCCCACACGCCCATGCCTTCGGGCGGCACCTGGTCGGGCAGCAGGCCTACCGCCTCGCCGCGCTTCAGCGCCCGCATCATCTGGCGCACGCCTGCGATCGACGCGGGTGCCGTGGCCAGCGCCGAGCGCGCGCGCGCCGCCTCTTCCAGCTCGCGCAGCATGCGGTAGCGCGCTGGCCGGTACATCACGGTGATGGGCTGTTGCCTGCCGTAGCGCTGCGCATAGGCCTGTGCGGTGATCTCGAAGCTGCCCAGGTGCGGCGTCAGGAACACCAGGCCGCGGCCCAGCGCCAGTGCCTCGTCGATCAGCGGCTCGCCTTGCCAGTGCACCGGGTCGGCGATCGGCTGCTCGCTGGGGCGCAGCCACAGGCGCAGGCTCTCCATCACCATCTTGCCGGCCTCGGCCACCGACTGGCGGCGCTGCGCCGGCGTGATGCCGGCACGCTGCGCGTTGTCGCGCAGGCGGCGGCGGTAGCTGGGCGACAGCGCGTACACCACCCAGCCCAGAAAGGCGCCGATGGCGTGCAGATGACCCAGCGGGCGGCGGGACAGCCAGCGCAGCAGAAGGAGCATGCTTCGTATAATGGGCTCGGCGCCGAGTTATGAACTACTTGCAGGGCGCTGCGGGCTGAATCGCAAGGGACGGCTCTCGAAGTACTGCTAAAGCGTTCGCCGCTCCTCCCCGATACGGCAACGCGATCCGTAACCGTCATTGCAGGAGTTTAAGAGTGGCCAGCGATTTCCTTTTCACCTCCGAGTCCGTCTCCGAGGGACACCCCGACAAGGTGTCCGACCAAGTGTCGGACGCCATTCTGGACGCGATCTTCAAACAGGACCCGCGCTCGCGCGTCGCCGCCGAGACGCTGTGCAACACCGGCCTGGTGGTGCTGGCCGGCGAGATCACGACCAACGCGCATGTCGACTACATCCAGGTGGCACGCGACACCATCAAGCGCATCGGCTACGACAACACCGAATACGGCATCGACTACAAGGGCTGCGCGGTGCTGGTCGCCTACGACAAGCAGAGCAACGACATCGCCCAGGGCGTGGACCATGCCAGCGACGACCACCTGAACACCGGCGCCGGCGACCAGGGCCTGATGTTCGGCTACGCCTGCGACGAGACGCCGGACCTGATGCCCGCGCCGATCCACTACGCGCACCGCCTGGTCGAGCGCCAGGCGCAGCTGCGCAAGAGCGGCAAGCTGCCCTTCCTGCGCCCGGATGCGAAGAGCCAGGTGACGATGCGCTACGTCGACGGCAAGCCGCACAGCATCGACACCGTGGTGCTGAGCAGCCAGCACGCCCCCGACCAGAGCGAGACGGCCACGAAGATGAAGGCCAGCTTCGTCGAGGCGGTGGTCGAGGAGATCATCAAGCCGGTGCTGCCCAAGGAGTGGCTGAAGGAGACGCGCTACCTGGTCAACCCGACCGGGCGTTTCGTCATCGGCGGCCCGCAGGGCGACTGCGGTCTGACCGGGCGCAAGATCATCGTCGACACCTACGGCGGCGCCTGCCCGCACGGCGGCGGCGCGTTCTCGGGCAAGGACCCGAGCAAGGTCGACCGCTCGGCCGCCTATGCGGCGCGCTACGTGGCCAAGAACATCGTCGCCGCGGGCCTGGCCAAGCAATGCCAGATCCAAGTGGCCTACGCCATCGGCGTGGCCAAGCCGATGAACATCACGGTCTACACCGAAGGCACCGGCGTCATCAGCGACGACAAGCTGTCGGCGCTGGTGGCCGAGCACTTCGACCTGCGGCCGAAGGGCATCATCCAGATGCTGGATCTGCTGCGCCCGATCTACGAGAAGACCGCCGCCTACGGCCACTTCGGCCGCGCCGAACCCGAGTTCAGCTGGGAGCGCACGGATCGGGCGGCGTCGTTGCGCGCCGCAGCCGGCCTGTAAGCACGCCGGACGTGCCGTAGCCACGAGGCCCGGCATGTCCGTCACGCTCGACCACCTGCGCCGCCACGCGCTGGCGCGCACGCTGTTCGTGCCGACCACGCTGCCGGCAGCCATCGGCCGCCTGGGCTTCGTGCAGGCCGACCCGCTGCGCGCGCCGGCGCGCGCCCAGGACCTGATCCTGCGCCACCGCGTGCGCGACTACCGCGCCGGCGAGCTGGAGCGCCGCTACCCGCGGCTGGCGCTGGAAGAGGACTTCTTCGTCAACTACGGCTTCCTGCCGCGCACGGCGGCGGCGCTGATGCACCCGCGCGAGGCCCGGCAAGCCTGGCCGAAGGCGCGCTGGACGCAGGCGCAGGCGGTGCTGGAGTTCGTGCGCGAGCGCGGCCCCGTGCACCCGGCCGAGGTCGATGCGCATTTCGCGCACGGCCGCGTGCGCAACTGGTTCGGCGGCTCCAGCCGGGCCTCGACCGAACTGCTTGACGGCATGCACTACCGCGGCCTGCTGCGCATCGCGCGCCGCGATGCCGGCGTACGCGTCTATGCCGCGCGCGAGCCCACGCCGGCGCCGGCCGACAGTGCCGAGGCCCAGGCGCGCCACGACGCGCTGGTCGACCTGCTGATAGCCACCTACGCGCCACTGCCGTCGGCCACGCTCGGCCAGCTGCTCAGCCATCTTTGCCGCGGCGGCGTGCCGCAGTGGCAGGGCGAACGCGCCGCGGCGCTGGCGCGCGCCCGGGCACGGCATCCGTCGGTGCGCCTCGACGGCATCGACTGGCTCTGGCCCGCCGGCGAGAACCCTCGCTCCAGGCGTCACGACTTCGACGAGACGCTGCGCCTGCTCGCGCCCTTCGACCCGATCGCCTGGGACCGGCGCCGTTTTGCGCTGTTCTGGGGCTGGGACTACCGCTTCGAGGCCTACACGCCGGCGGCCAAACGCAAGCTCGGTCACTACGCGCTGCCGCTGCTGTGGCGCGGACAGGTCATCGGCTGGGGCAACCTCGCCTGGCGCGAAGGCCAGCTCGACGCGCGGCTCGGCTACGTCGCCGGGCGGGCACCGCGCGAGCCGGCCTTCCGCCGCGCGCTGGACGAGGAACTGGCGCGCTTCACGGCCTTTCTGCGCTGAGCGGCCGCTGCAGCGCCGCCAGCAGCGCGCCCACCGCCAGCAGCAGTGCCGACACCGCCAGGCCGCGCACCAGCCCGCCGGCGCCATCGGCGATCCAGCCGGTGAAGACCGGCCCGACGATCTGCCCGGCGGCGAAGACGATGGTGTAGGCGGCGATGCCCGAGGCCCAGGCGGCGGGCGGCAGGTTGTGGCGCACGAAGGCGGTGGTCGAGGCCACCACCGACAGGAACACCGCACCGAACAGCGCGCCGGAGACGAACACCGCCACCGGGCGGGTGCTCAGCACCGGCAGCAGCGTGGCCAGCGCGAGCAGAGCGTTCAGCAGCGCCAGCGGCCCGCCGCCGCGATGGCGTTGCAGCAGCCCGGCCCACAGCCACGACGAGGCCACCACCGCCAGCCCCAGCAGCACGTAGAAGGCAACGATCTGCGCCGGCGGCACCTGCTGCTCGCGCAGCAGGCTGACGATGAAGGTCATGTAGCCGATGTAGCCCAGGCCGAAGCAGCCGTAGCCGGCCAGGCCGAGGCCGAAGGCCGACCAGCGCACCGGCTCGCGCCGTGCGCCCGCGGCCGGCGGCGCCACCAGTGCACGTGTGGCGGCGGCTGCCACCCCTGTGGCCAGCAATGCCGCCGCGGCCAGCGCCCACCACGCGCCCTGCCAAGCATGCGGCACGGAGCGCGCCGCCAGCGGCGGCACCAGCAGCGCCGAAGCCACGATGCCCACGCCCGTGCCGCCGTAGTAGATGCCCAGCACCATGCCCGGCCGCGCGCCGCCGATGCGCGCGGCCAGCAGCCCGCCGGTGGCGAAGGTGGCCGCACTCGTCACGCCGCAGAGCAAGCGCAGCAGATACAGCGCGCCGTCGCCGGTGACCCCGCCGTGGAGCGCCAGCAGCAGCACCGTACCGACGCAGCCGCCCAGGAACAGCCGCCGCGCGTCGATGTGTGCCAGCGCTCGCGGCAGCGCCAGCGCGCCGGCCAGGTAGCCGGCGGCGTTGAGCGTGTTCATCGCGCCGGCCGTGGTGTAGCTCCAGCCCAGGTCGGCACGCATCGGCGGCAGCAGCAGCGCATAGGCGAAGCGCGCCAGGCCCAGCGACACCGCGGCGCCCAGCGCCAGGCCGGCGGCACGGGCGTTGTCGTTCATGCCGCGCGCCGCGCCGCGAGCAGCCGCTGCGCCAGCTGCGCGAAGCCTTCGCCGCGCTCGCCTTCGGTGAGGTAGGCCGGCCAGGTGTGCAGCCGCTCGGCAAAGTGGCGCAGGTTGGCCACGCCCACCGACAGCGGGAAATGGCCGAACATCGTCTGGTCGTTGGTCGAGTCGCCGACGTAGACCCAGCGCTGCAGCTCGGCATCGAGATCGCGGCCGTACAGCCGCCGCACGATCCAGCGCGCGCCGCTGAGCTTGTCGTGGCTGCCGATCCAGCCGTTGACGTGGATCGAGCTCACCGTCGCCCGCAGGCCCTCGGCACGCATCAGCGCGACCACGCGCTCGATCTGCGCGTCGTCCAGGCGCGCGAACTCGGCATGGTCGACCGCGATGTCGGTGACGCGCCCGGCGCTGTCGCGTGCCAGCGTCGCGCCGGGCACGTCGCGCAGCACGCACGCGGCCGCAGCGCGCAGGCGCAGCGCGTTGTGCGCGCGCGTGGCGGCATCCTGCGCGTATTCGATGGCCAGCTGCGCGCCCTCGCGGATCAACGCCACGCCGCCGTTTTCGGCGACGATCGCCGCCACCGGCCAGTCGCGCGCGAAGGGCTCGCTCCAGCCCTGCGGCCGGCCGGTGATGGCGATCACCGGCAGCGCCGCCGCGTGCAGCGCAGTCAGCGCCGCGGCCGCCGCCGGGTCGAGCGCGCCATCGCGCGTCAGCGTGTCGTCGATGTCGGTGAGCACGCCCTGCACCGGCCGCAGGGCCGCCTCGGGCAGCTGCTGCAAGGGTTGGGCGCGCGGCTGCATGCGGCCAGTCTCGCACAGGCCCGGCCTTGATCGGTCGCAAGTGGTACCGTCGCCGGCTTTCGATAATGATGCGTTCAGCTCATCGTTTGTCGGAGATTTGCCATGGCCAAAGAAAGCTCCGCCGCTCCCCGCAAGAACACCCCGCGCGGCATGCGTGCGGCGCAGGCCGGCGACATCGCACCGCGCCTGGGGCCGGCGGCGATCGAGCGCCATGTGGTGCGCCAGGCCACGCTGGGCAAGCAGGATGCGCAGGGCGCGGCGCTGCGCGACATGCTGCGGCGCAGCGCGAAGGCGGCGCCCGGCGAAACGCTGGACGCGCTGAAGGCCATGCTGGCCGGCGCATCGTCCGACGACGTGGCGGCGCTGCGCCAGGTACTGTTCGAGAAACCCGGCCGCAAGAACGGCCGCGCCGACGACCCCGACATGGAGCTGTCGCCGCAGTGGCGCGAAGGCGGCTACCCCTACAAGAACCTGCTGTCGCGCAAGAGCTACGAAGCGCAGAAGTACAAGCTGCAGGTCGAACTGCTGAAGCTGCAGGCCTGGGTCAAGGACAGCGGCCAGCGCATCCTGATCCTGTTCGAAGGCCGCGACGCCGCCGGCAAGGGCGGCACCATCAAGCGCTTCATGGAACACCTGAACCCGCGCGGCGCGCGCGTCGTGGCGCTGGAAAAGCCGTCGGAGATCGAGCGTGGCCAGTGGTACTTCCAGCGCTATGCACAGCATCTGCCCACACGCGGCGAGATCGTCATGTTCGACCGCAGCTGGTACAACCGCGCCGGCGTCGAGCGCGTGATGGGCTTTTGCAGCAACGACGAGTACATCGAGTTCATGCGCCAGGCGCCGGAGTTCGAGCGCCACCTGGTCTACAGCGGCGTGCACGTCTTCAAGTTCTGGTTCTCGGTCAGCCGCGAGGAGCAGCGCCGCCGCTTCAAGGAAAGGCGCAGCCACCCGCTGAAGCAGTGGAAGCTCAGCCCCATCGACCTGGCCTCGCTGGACAAGTGGGACGACTACACGCGCGCCAAGGAAAGCATGTTCTTCCACACCGACAGTGCCGACGCGCCTTGGACGGTGATCAAGTCGGACTGCAAGAAGCGCGCGCGCCTGAACGCGATGCGCTATGTGCTGCACCAGCTGGACTACGCGAAGAAGGATCTGGACGCACTGGGTTCACTGGATCCGCTGATTGTCGGCCGCGCCAGCCTGGTGCACGAAAAGGGCGAAAGCGTCGCGCCGCCCTTCGACAGCCGGGTGCGCGCGAACTCGCCATCGTTATAATCGGCGGCTTCCGAGGAGCGCTGCGAGACGTCCAATCGTTCCAGGCTCGGATAGCTTCAACCGCGCTCACCCCCTCGAATCGGTGCGGTGAGCGGCAGCCCCAAGGCGCACGCGTCAGGCCCGTTTCGGGAGGGTTCCTACCCTTCGACGGAGATATACCTTGAACGCTGTGCTCAAACCCCAGAACTTCACCGACTTCCACGTCGCGGACCTGGCGCTCGCCGCCTGGGGCCGCAAGGAAATCAAGATCGCCGAGAGCGAGATGCCCGCGCTGATGGCGATCCGCGAGGAATACGCCGCCAGGCAGCCCTTGAAGGGCGCGCGCGTCACGGGCAGCCTGCACATGACGATCCAGACCGCGGTGCTGGTCGAGACGCTGCAGGCGCTGGGGGCGAAGGTGCGCTGGGCCTCGTGCAACATCTTCAGCACGCAGGACCATGCGGCCGCGGCACTGGTGGCCGAAGGCACGCCGGTGTTCGCCTACAAGGGCGAGACGCTGAAGGATTACTGGGACTACACGCACCGCATCTTCGAGTTCGGTGCCAAGGACGCGGAGGGCGAAGGCCCGAACATGATCCTCGACGACGGCGGCGATGCCACGCTGCTGATGCACCTGGGCAAAAGGGCTGAGAAGGATGCGTCGCTGATCGCCAACCCGGGCAGCGAGGAAGAGCGCGAGCTTTATGCCGCGATCAAGGCCAAGCTGGCCGAGGACCCGACCTGGTACAGCCGCAAGAGTGCGCAGATCATCGGCGTCACCGAAGAGACCACCACCGGCGTGCACCGCCTGAAGGAGATGAGCGCCAAGGGCACGCTGATGTTCCGTGCCATCAACGTCAACGACTCGGTGACGAAGAGCAAGTTCGACAACCTCTACGGCTGCCGCGAAAGTCTGGTGGACGGCATCAAGCGCGCCACCGACGTGATGATCGCCGGCAAGATCGCCGTGGTGGCCGGCTACGGCGACGTGGGCAAGGGCAGCGCGCAGGCGCTGCGTGCGCTGTCGGCACAGGTGTGGGTCACCGAGATCGACCCGATCAATGCGCTGCAGGCGGCGATGGAAGGCTACCGCGTGGTGACGATGGACTGGGCCGCCGACAAGGCCGACATCTTCGTCACCACCACCGGCAACAAGGACGTGATCACGCACGACCACATGGCGAAGATGAAGCACAACGCCATCGTCTGCAACATCGGCCACTTCGACAACGAGATCCAGGTCGCCTCGCTGGAGAAGTACCAGTGGGAGGAGATCAAGCCGCAGGTCGACCACGTGATCTTCCCCGACGGCAAGCGCATCATCCTGCTGGCCAAGGGCCGGCTGGTGAACCTGGGCTGCGGCACCGGCCACCCGAGCTACGTGATGAGCAGTTCCTTCGCCAACCAGACGATCGCGCAGATCGAGCTGTTCACGCACGCCGACTACTACGAGCAGGGCAAGGTCTACGTGCTGCCCAAGCACCTGGACGAGAAGGTCGCGCGGCTGCAGCTGAAGACGCTGAACGCCGAGTTGACCACGCTCAGCGACGAGCAGGCGGCCTACATCGGCGTGCCGGTGCAAGGCCCGTACAAGCCCGACAGCTATAGATACTGACCCCCCGAAGCGCCTTCGGCGCTCCCCCCAGGGGGCAACGCGTGCGGACCGGCAAAGCCGGATCCGCCGCGTTCGCTCGAAGGCACCGACGCTGCCGCGCGGCGTCACTGCAGCGATACCGAGGCAGGCATGAGCATTCCCGTTTCATTCGAGTTCTTCCCGCCCAACACACCGGTGGGCGATGAGAAGCTGAAGACAGTGGTGCAGGAACTGGGGGCGCTGCAGCCCGAGTTCTTCAGCGTCACCTATGGCGCCGGCGGCTCCACCCGCGACAAGACGCTGCACACCGTGCGCGCCATCGCCGAGGCCGGCTTCGAGGCCGCGCCGCACCTGTCCTGCGTGGGCTCGACGCGTGCCGGCATCGCCGAGACCCTGGACACCTATCGCGCGCAACAGATCCACCGCCTGGTGGCGCTGCGCGGCGACCTGCCCAGCGGCACGGCGACGGCCGGCGAGTTCCGCTTTGCCGCCGAGCTGGTGCGCTTCGTGCGCGAGACCCAGGGGCCCGACTGGCACATCGAGGTCGCCGCCTACCCCGAGTACCACCCCGAGCAGCGCTACAGCCGGCGCGACCTGGAGCACTACGTGCACAAGGTGAAGGCCGGCGCCGATTCGTCGATCACGCAGTTCTTCTTCAACCCCGACGCGTACTTCCACTTCGTCGACGAAACGCGCCGCATGGGTGCCGAAGCACCGGTGGTGCCGGGCATCATGCCTTTCCACAACTTCGCGAAAATCGCGCAGTTCGCGGCACGCGACGGCATCGAGATCCCGCGCTGGGTGGCGCTGAAGATGGAAGGCTACATGGACGACACCGCGTCGATCCGCGCCTTCGGCCTGGACGTGGTGACGGCGCTGTGCGAGCGGCTCATCGCCGGCGGCGCGCCGGGCATCCACTTCTATACGATGAACCAGTCGGCGTTGACGCTGGAGCTGTGCCAGCGGCTCAGGTTGAGTGCTGCCTAGCGCCGCTGATAGACGACCCCGTCCTCGACCAGCATCGCGTCCAGCGGCACGTCGTGCGACTCGGGCTGCAGCCAGGGCACGTAGCCGTGTGCAAAGCCGACACCGACGGTGAAGGGGCGCGGCCGCAGCGCCGCCAGCGTGCGGTCGTAGAAGCCGCCGCCGTAGCCCAGGCGCAGCCCCTTCGGGCCGTAGCCGACGCAGGGCACGAGCAGCAGTTCGGGTTCGAAGGCCTCGGTCTCTTTGGGCTTGGGGATGCCGTAAGCGTCTTCTTCCATCGGGCAGCCGGGGTACCAGACGTGGAAGCGCAGCTGCTTGGTGTCGCGGTTGATCACCGGCAACCCGATGCGGCGCGGGCCTTCGGCTTCGCTCCAGCGGAACAGCGCCGGCAGCGCGTCGAACTCGCCCTTGATCGGCCAATAGGCGCCGATGCTGCGCTCGCTGCGGCTGACCAGCCACACGCGCAGCACCTCCTGCAGGTGCACCGAGCGCTGGTGCCGGTCGGCCATGGCCAAACGCTCGGCCTGCAGCTGCCGCCGCAGCGTGAGCTTGTCGCGCGTCGGCTCGAAGGACAGGTTGAAGGAATCGCTCATGGCAGGCTCGAACGGATGGCGAGCGCATTGTGAGGCTGCCGACCCTACACTGGACGCAGCAATGACTCACATGCCAGCCCGCGATGCCCTGGTCGACCATTGCCTGGAACTGCTGAGCTCGGTGGGCACGCCGAGCGCACAGCGCATGTTCGGCGGCCACGGCCTGCGCGTCGACGGCCTGTTCATCGCGCTGATCGCCTTCGAGCGGTTGTACCTGAAGGCCGACGCGCAGAGCCGGGCGCAGTTTGCCTCGGCCGGCTGCGAGCCCTTCGTCTACGCCGGCAAGGGCAAGCCGGTGACGGCGAGCTACTGGACCGTGCCGCCGCAAGCCATGGATTCGCCCGAGCAGATGCGGCCCTGGGCAAGGCTGGCGCTGGATGCGGCCCTGCGCGCTGCCGCGGCCGAAGTCCGGCCGAGCGGCTATCGGCCCCGGCGGCGCGACAAAGCGTGAATGCGCCGGGCTATCGAGTGCGAAAATGCCGCATGCGCCCATGGCGTAGCGCTAGATTCCTGCCATGCACGCCCTGCCTTCGCCCTCGATGACCCGCCTCCCTGCCACCCGCCTGCTCGGCCTGAGCTGCCTGGCGCTGGCCTTGCTGGCGGGCAACCCGCCGCGGGCGCTGGCGCAGGCCGAACACCAAGTGGTGCTGGATGCGCGCGAAGCCTTGCGCAAGAAGGACCGCACGCAACTCGTGGCCGCCAGCGTGGCGGCGCAGCGCCACCCGCTGGCCCAGTGGATCGAATACTGGGAACTGAGCAACCGGCTTGCCGGCGCCCAGGTCGACGAGGTCGAGACCTTCTATGCGCGCTGGCCCGACACCTATGTCGAAGACCGCCTGCGCAACGACTGGCTGCTCGAGCTGGGCAAGCGGCGCGACTGGGCGAACTTCAGCCGCGACTACCCGCGCTTTCGCATGAACGACGACCGCGAGGTCAGCTGCTACGCGTTGCTCACGCAGCACCTGGGCGGCCAGGACGTGCACGATGCGGCGCGCAGCGCATGGTTTGCGCAGCGCGACCTGGACGACGGCTGCAACCTGCTCGCCAGCACGCTGCTCGCGGCCGGGCAGCTGACGCCCAGCGATGCCTGGCAGGAGGCACGCATTTCCGTCGAGAACAACAGGCCGCGTGCGGCGCGGGCCGCGGCCGGTTTCGTCAGCCCGGCCGCCGCCAGCGCCGTCGCCGAGCTGTGGGAGAACCCGGCGCGCTACCTGACGCGCAAGCCCGTCGGCGCCAACACGGCGGAACTGGCCACGCTGGCGCTGCTGCGGCTGGCTGGCAGCGACCCGCAGGCCGCGGCGGCACAGCTGAACGAGCGCTGGCAGGCCGAACTGCCACGACCGCTGGCGGCGCTGGCCTGGGCCGGCACCGGCAAGCAGGCAGCGCACAAGCTGATGCCGGAGGCGACGGCCTACTACCAGCGCGCCTGGACGCTGCGCCGCGACATGCCGGCGGCACAACTCGATCTGGCGCCCTGGTCCGACGACATGCTGGGCTGGCAGGTGCGTGCCGCACTGCGCTTCGACGGCGCCGATGCGCAACGCTGGACCCTGATCAATTCGGCGCTGTCGGCCATGAGCGCCGACGAGCAGAAGGACATCACCTGGGTCTACTGGCGCGCGCGCGCGCTGCAGGGCGTGGCCAAGGAAGGGCCGGAAGGCGATGCCGAGCGACTGGCGTCGCGGCAGCTGCTGGAATCCATCGCCGGGCAGATGAACTTCTACGGCAAGCTGGCCCACGAGGACCTGGGTGGCACCGTGGCGCTGCCGCCGAAGCCGGCCGCGCTGTCGAGCGCCGAACGCGAGGGTGCCAAGCGCAAGCCGGGCTTCGAACGCGCGCTGCTGCTCATCGCCATCGGCCTGCGCAACGAAGGCGTGCGCGAATGGAACTTCACGCTGCGCGGCTTGAACGACCGCGAGCTGCTGGCCGCGGCGCAACTGGCCTGCGACAACGAGGTCTGGGACCGCTGCATCAACACCAGCGACCGCACGCGCCAGGAAGTGGACATGGCACAGCGCTTCCCCATGCCCTACCGCCAGGACGTGGTGGCGCAGGCGCGCGAAATCGGCCTGGACCCGGCTTACATCTATGGGCTGATCCGCCAGGAGTCGCGCTTCATCATGGACGCGCGCTCGCATGTCGGCGCCTCGGGCCTGATGCAGATCATGCCGGCCACAGCGCGCTGGACGGCCAAGAAGATCGGCCTGGACTACAAGCCGGACATGATCACCGACCGCGCCGTCAACCTGCGCCTGGGCACGGCCTACCTGAAGCTGGTGCTCGACGATTTCGGCGGGTCGCAGGCGCTGGCCGCGGCGGCCTACAACGCCGGTCCCGGGCGGCCGCGCCGCTGGCGCGACGGGCCGCTGATGGAGCCGGCGGCCTGGGCCGAGAACATCCCCTTTGCCGAGACACGCGACTACGTCAAGAAGGTGCTGTCCAACACCGTCTACTACAGCGCGCTGCTCGGCGGCAAGCCGGTGTCGCTGAAGGCCCGGCTGGGGCCGCAGATCGGCCCGCGCGATGCCCGCGCGCCGGCGTCCGACAAAGAGCTGCCATGAGCGCGCCGGGCCGTTCCCAAGCGCTCATCCCGCAGCGCGTAGCGCGCAGGGTAGTCCAATGAGCCTGCCGAAGCGCATCCTGCTGCTGGGCGGTACCGGCTTCGTCGGGCGCTCGCTCTGCGAACGCCTGGTCGCACAAGGCACCGACCTGCGTCTGACCGTGGCCACGCGCCGCCTGGCGCATGCCAAGGCCGTGCAGTTCCTGCCCACGGTCGACCCGGTGGAATGCGATGTGCACGACGACGCGCAGCTGACGCGGCTGGTGGCCGGGCACGACGCGGTGGTCAACCTGATCGCCATCCTGCACGGCAGCGCAGCCGATTTCGACAAGGTGCACGTGCAGCTGGCGCGACGCCTGGCTGCCGCCTGCGCGACGAGCGGCGTGCAACGCGTGCTGCATGTCAGCGCGCTCGGCGTGAGTGCGGACGCGCCGTCGAACTACCTGCGCAGCAAGGCCGCGGCCGAGGCCGTGCTGAAGGCCGCGCCGCTGCAGCTGAGCGTGCTGCGGCCCTCGGTGATCTTCGGCCAAGCCGACCGCTTCCTCAACCTGTTTGCGGCGCTGCAGTCGGTGTTCCCGGTGATGCCGCTGGCCGGCACCGAGGCGCGCTTCCAGCCGGTCTGGGTCGAGGACGTGTCGGAGGCGCTGCTGCGCTGCCTGCAACGGCCGGACACCCTCGGCAAGACCTACGAATGTGCCGGACCGCAGGTCTTCAGCCTGCGCGAACTGGTGCAGCTGTCCGGACGCCTGTGCGGCCGGCCGCGCCCGGTGCTGGCGCTGCCCGAATCGCTGGGCCGGCTGCAGGCGTTGGCGGTGGAACTGATGCCCGGCACGCCGCTGATGTCTCGCGACAACCTGCTGTCGATGCGCGTGCCCAACGTCGCCACGGGGCAGTGGCCGGGGCTGGACGCGCTGGGCATCGAGGCCGCATCGCTGCAGGCGGTGGCGCCGAGCTATCTGTCGCCCGACCAGGGCGTGGCGCGCTTCAACCGCTGGCGCGCCCTGCGCAACCCACGCTGACCCCGGCTCCCGGTACCCAGACCATGTCACTGCAGCTCTACATCGGAAACAAGAACTACTCGTCCTGGTCGATGCGGCCCTGGGTGCTGATGCGCCAGCTCGGCATCGAATTCGAGGAAGTGCCGCTGCGCTTCGACTTCAGCGAAGGCTCGGCCTTCCGCCTGGCCGTGGCCCGTGTCAGCCCGGCGGGCCGTGTACCGGTGCTGGTGGACGATGCTTTCTCGGTCTGGGACACGCTGGCCATCGCCGAGTATCTGCACGAGAAGTTTCCGTCGCTGGGCGTGTGGCCCAGCGGAATGCGCGACCGCGCCAGGGCGCGCAGCCTGTGCGCGGAGATGCATTCGGGCTTCGGGGCGCTGCGGCAGCATTGCCCGATGAACATCGAGGCCAGCTTGTCCGACGTGGGCCGCAAGCTCTGGACGGAACGCCCCGACGTGCGCAGCGACGTCGAACGCATCGACCGGATGTGGAGCGAACAGCTGTCGGCCAGCGGCGGGCCGATGCTGTTCGGCGAGTTCAGTGCCGTCGATGCGTTCTATGCTCCGGTGTGCTCGCGGATCAAGACCTACGGGCTTGCGGTGTCGGAGGGTTGCTATCAGTATGTGCGGCGTGTCTTCGGCCTGGCGAGCGTGCAGGCGTGGAACAACGCGGCCTTGGGCGAACACGACTTTCTGGACTTCGATGAGCCCTACCGGCAGGCCGTGGACGTGTCGACGGCAACGACGTCGAAATGACGCGGCCACGGGACGCGACCCGGAGGGACACGGCCTGCTCGCAGGCCTGCCGGGCGGCACGACTGTGCCACCATGGGAGCCGAGGGCACGGCGTTGAAACTCGGCGCAGGCATCCGCAAGCACGGCTTTCGCAAGTGGTACGAACGTGAGCTGATGCGCAGTCATGCGCACATGGCGCTGACCTTCATCTGCATGATCGGCGTGCTGGCCGCCTTCGAGGCCGCCTCCCGGTACCGCGGCTGGGTCGACCAGTTCATCGACGTGGTCGCCATCTTCGTGTGCGGCGGCGGCGGCCTGTGGGCCTTGCGGCGCTATCTGTCACTGCTGATGCATGCCGAGCACGTGGCCCATCAGGCCGACTGCCCGGCCTGCGGCACCTACGCCCGATTCCAGCTGGTGCGTGCCGACGCGGACGATGAACGGGTGCGCGTGTGCTGCCGCCAGTGCAAGCACGAGTGGACGATCCAGGGCTGAGGTGGCGGCCTCCGGCTACAGCCATGCGCCGATGACCATGGCCGCCAGGCTCAGCAGCAGGCTGCTGGCCAGCGGCACGAACCAGTCGCGGCCGCCCAAGCGGAAGCTGAAGTCTCCGGGCAGTCGGCCCAGGCCGATGCGCGCCAGCCAGCCCTTCAGGCCATTGATCAGCAGGCAGGCCAGCAAAAAGACGATCAGCCAGCGCATCACAACCGATGGCTCCGGTCGCCGGCGCTGAAGCCCAGCGCATCGAAGCTCAGGCCGTGGGCCAGCCCGAGCACCTTGAAGAGTTCGCCCATCTCGTGTTCGTTGACCAGCCGCTGCGCGGCAATGCCCTCCTGCAGCCCGGCCGATTGCATCAGCCCCGGCAGCCCGCAGTTGACGAGGAACCGGGCCTGCGAGGTGTAACCCAGCACCTCCAGGCCGGCCTGCTGCGCGGCCAGGGCGATGCCGCTGAAGTTCACATGCGCGCTGATGTCCTTCAGACCGATATCCGCCAGCGGGTCGGTGTCGGCCCGATGCGCGCGGTGGCACATCAGCGTGCCGCCGCGGCGCTGCGGGTGGTAGTACTCCGCCTCCGGAAAACCGTAGTCGATGAAGAAGGCCGCGGCGCGGCCCATGTGCGCGGCCAGCGTGCGCACGAAGCCTTCAGCCTGCGGGTGGATCTCGACCACCGTGCCGGGCACGAAGCCGTGCTGCACCGGCGGCCGCAGTGGGGTCGGGCGGTCCGACCAGGTCAACGCCTCGCCGCTGTCGCACACACCGCGCTCGAACCACTGCTCGCCGTCCCAGTGCAGCAGTTGCACGGGCATGGCGTCCAACACCTCGTTGCCGAGCACGACGCCGTCGATGCGATCGGGCAGCCGCTGATGCCACTGCACTCGCCCCCGCCAGGCCTGCAGCTGGAGCGCCTGGCGCTCGCGCAGCGGCGCCGACAGTTCCACCACGTGGTAGGTGGCGACTCGTTCGCCCAATTCAGTCAAGAGCTGCGCTGCCAGTGCGCCGGAACCGGCGCCGAATTCCCAGATTTCGCGGCTGTCGCAGGCATCCAGCGCCTGCCGCAGCTGCACCGCCAGCGCGCGCGCGAACAGCGGCGACATCTCCGGCGCGGTGACGAAGTCGCTGCCCGAGTCCGGCATGCGCCCGAACTGGCGGCTGTCGCTGGCGTAGTAGCCCAGGCCCGGCTCGTACAGCGCCAGCGCCATGAAACGATCGAAGGGCAGCCAGCCGCCGTGGTACTGGATGGCCGCACGGATCCGCTGCTGCAATGACGCCGATAAACTCGCGGAGTGCCCTTCGCTCATCGATCAATTGTAGAAAGCATGTCGCAGCGTCCTGATCGACCTGTTGCCCTGGTGACCGGTGGTGCGCGCCGCCTCGGGCGCGAGATCGCGCTCGAGCTGAGCGCGCACGGCTGGGACGTGGCGCTGCACTACCGCAAGTCGGCCGCGCAGGCTGAGGCCATGGTGCAGGAACTTCGCGCTCGCGGCGCCGAGGCCCAGGCCTTCGCGGCCGACCTGGCCGACGAGGCGGCCTGTCGGGCCCTGGTGCCGGCGGTGCACAGCCACTTCGGCCGGCTGCAGGCGGTGGTGAACAACGCCGCGCTGTTCGAGTATGACGACGTGCACAGCTTCAGCCCGGCGCTGATGGAGAGGCACTGGCGCAGCAACGTCGCACCGGCGGTGCTGCTGGCGCAGGCGCTGCATGCGCGGCTGGCCGAGGGCCGGACGGGCTGCGTCATCAACCTGCTCGACCAGAAGCTGTGGAATCCGAACCCGGACTACCTGTCCTACACGCTGTCGAAGGCGGCGCTGGAAGCGGCCAATACGCTGCTGGCGCAGGCACTGGCGCCGCGCGTGCGCGTGTGCGGCGTGGCGCCGGGCGTCACCTTGCCTTCGGGCCCGATGGACCAGGAAGGCTTCGACCGGGCCTACCGCTGCACGCCGCTGCAGCGCTCGTCCACCGCCGCGGACATCGCGCGTGCGGTGCGCTTCCTGCTCGAATCGCCGGCGATAACCGGCACCACGCTGCTGGTCGACGGCGGCCAGCACCTGTCGCAGCAGGCGCGCGACGTGATGTTCCTCACCCAGGATTGAGATGACGAGCCTGCTGCAACACCCCTCGTTGGCCGACTGCCGGCGCCTGTTCCTGCGCAACTACGAGGTCTGGATCAACATCGGCGTGCACGACTTCGAGAAGAAGGGCGAGCAGCGCGTGATCATCAACGTCGATCTGTACGTGCCGCTGGCACAGTCCACGCCGCAGGCCGACAAGCTGGATGAGGTGGTGGACTACGATTTCATCCGCCGCAGCATCGGCGAGCGCGTGTCGCAAGGGCACATCCATCTGCAGGAGACGCTGGCCGACGACCTGCTGCGCACGATGCTGGCCCACCCGCGCGTGCGCGCCGCGCGCGTGTCGACCGAGAAGCCCGATGTCTACCCGGACTGCGACGCCGTCGGCGTCGAGGTCTTCGGAGTGAACCCGCGATGAACAGCGTCACCGACCTCCCCATCCGCGACACGCGCAAGCAGGCCTTCGAGGCCAACAAGCTGAGCAAGAAGCTGCACCGCCAGGTGGGCCAGGCGATCGCCGACTTCAACATGATCGAAGCCGGCGACAAAGTCATGGTCTGCCTGTCCGGCGGCAAGGACAGCTACGCGCTGCTCGACGTGCTGCTGTCGCTGCGCGAGCGTGCACCGGTGGACTTTCGGATCATCGCCGTCAACCTCGACCAGAAGCAGCCCGGCTTCCCGGCGCACGTGCTGCCGCAGTACCTGCGCTCGCGCGGCGTGCCCTTCCACATCGAGGACCAGGACACCTACAGCATCGTCAAGAAGCTGATCCCCGAAGGCCAGACGATGTGCAGCCTGTGCTCGCGGCTGCGGCGCGGCATCCTCTACCGCGTGGCCAGCGACCTGGGCGCGACCAAGATCGCGCTCGGCCACCACCGCGACGACATGGTGGTGACGCTGCTGATGAACATGTTCTTCGGCGGCCGCCTGAAGAGCATGCCGCCCAAGCTGGCCAGCGACGATGGCCGCCACGTGATCATCCGCCCGCTGGCCTACGTGGCCGAAACCGACCTGGAGCGCTGGGCCGCGCACCGGCAGTTTCCGATCATCCCCTGCACGCTGTGCGGCAGCCAGGACAACCTGCAGCGTGTGCAGATCAAGGCCATGATCCGCGACTGGGAGCGCCAGTACCCCGGACGCATCGACAACATGCTGCATGCGATGGGCCACGTGGTGCCTTCGCACCTGATGGACCGGCGGCTGCATCCCTTCACGACCCTGAAGGCCACCGGCAAGGCCGATCCAGCCGGCGACAAGGCCTTCGACGACGACGAGGCCTGCGCCAGCCCGAGCGCCACGCTGCCGATCCGCCTGGAACTCGGCTGAGCGACGCCTACGGCGACGGGTCGCTGCGCCCCAGTGGCTTCTGCACCGCCAGCGCGCGCAGATCCTCTTCCCAGCCCTTGAGCCTGGCCCGCGCCGCCTGGCGCTGCGCCACCGTGGTGCTGTTGTGCAGCTGGGCGACGAAGGCGCAGTTGTAGTCGGTCAGCCGCTGCTGGTAGTTGCGGTACGGGCCGGGCGGTGCACGTTGCACACGCAAGGACAGCGCCTGCAGCCCCGCCAGATTCGATTCGCGCTCGGCGCGTCCGGGCCCGCCGGCCGTCAGCCGGGCCAGTGACTGCAGCGTCTCGGCCTGCAGCGCCTGGCGCTCGACATACCAGGCGGCCGGATCGAAGGGCGACGCGGCCACGCCGGCGGCGATCAGCTGGCGCTGGTGCTCGTCGAGCCTGCCGTACAACATCTCCGCCCGATCGACGCTGCGCCTGACCGAGGCCTTCAGGCGCTCGTCGGGCTGCTGCAGGAAGTCTGCCTCGAAGTCCTGGTTCGACTTGCGGTAGCGCCGTTCCAGGTGCGCCAGCTGCTCCGGCTTCAGGATGGGCAGCAGTTCGGCCGCCATCGGCACGCCATGCGCCAGGGCCGCGGCAAGCCGTGCGCGCAGATCGTCGGCCCAGCGGCACACCTGCTGCGGCGTGGCCGGCTGCATCACCTGCAGCTGTGCCGCGGCCAGCAGCTCGGCATAGTCCGGCAGCTGCGTCGTGCGGTGCCAGGCGAACCACTGGTCCAGAGCCTCCTTGATCCGCGGCGCCTGCGTGGCGTCGAAGTCCATGTAGCCGTCGAGCCACCACCAGACCAGGGTCGGCGCCTGGTTGTAGCCAATTCGTACCGCGCTGCAGCCGCCCAGCAGCAGCAGGCCCACCAGCCACAACCCGATAATCCCGGCTTTGGCTGCGGAAGATGGCATGGCTCTGAACATCGTGATCATGGCTGCCGGCAAGGGCACGCGCATGAAGTCGGCGCGGCCCAAGGTGCTGCACCGCCTGGGCGGCAGCAGCCTATTGCAGCATGTTCTGAATACCTGCGTGACCCTGCATGCGGCGCGCACCGTGGTCATCACCGGCCACGGCGCCGACGAGGTCGAGGCTTCGGCCCGCGGCGTGGGCCTGAGCTTCGTGCGTCAGGTGCCGCAGCTGGGCACGGGCCACGCCATCCAGCAGGCCGTGCCGGCGCTCGACGAGCGCGCAGCCACCACGCTGATCCTCAACGGCGACGTGCCGCTGATCCGCGCCGCCACCGCCAGCGCGCTGGCCCAGGCCTGCGGCGGCGAGCAGCTGGCGCTGCTGACCGTCGAACTGCCCGATGCCAGCGGCTACGGCCGCATCCTGCGCGACGCCGCCGGCGCCGTGCGCGGCATCGTCGAACACAAGGATGCCAGCGCCGCGCAGCGCCAGATCCGCGAGATCTACACCGGCATGATGGCCGCGCCCACCGCGGCGCTGAAGCGCTGGGTCACAGCCTTGAAGAACGACAACGCACAGCGCGAGTACTACCTGACCGACATCGTCGCCATGGCCGTGGCCGAAGGCGTGCCGGTGGTGGCCACGCAACCCGACAATGACACCGAGGTGCTGGGTGTGAACAGCCCCGTGCAGCTGGCCGACCTGGAACGGCGGCTGCAGCGCTCGATTGCCGACACCTTGATGGAAGCCGGCGTGCGCCTGGCCGATCCGGCGCGGCTGGACGTGCGCGGCGAACTGCGCTGCGGCAGCGAGGTGGAGATCGATGTCAACTGCGTCTTCGAAGGCCAGGTCGTGCTGGGCGACGGCGTGTCCATCGGCGCCAACTGCGTGATCCGCGATGCACAGATCGCCGCCGGCGCGCTGATCCAGCCCTTCTGCCACATCGAAGGCGCCAAGGTGGGGCCCCAAGCCATCGTCGGCCCCTTCGCGCGGCTGCGCCCCGGCGCCGAGCTGGGCGAAGAGGTGCACATCGGCAACTTCGTCGAGGTCAAGAACGCCACGCTGGCCGCCGGCGCCAAGGCCAATCATCTGGCCTATCTGGGCGATGCCACGGTGGGCGAACGCGTCAACTACGGCGCCGGCAGCATCACCGCCAACTACGACGGCGCGAACAAGCACCGCACGGTGATCGGTGCCGACGTGCACATCGGCTCCAACTGCGTGCTGGTGGCGCCGGTCAGCATCGGCGACGGCGCCACGGTCGGCGGCGGCTCCACGGTCTCGCAGGACGTGCCCGCCGGCAAGCTGGTGGTGGCGCGCGCGCGCCAGGCGGTCATCGAGGGCTGGCAGCGGCCGCGGAAGACGAAGAAGGGCTAGCGTCGGCCACCTGCGCCGCCAGGCACAGGTCGTCCCAGGCGCGCGACTTGTCGGCCAGGTTGCGCAGCAGATAGGCCGGGTGGTAGGTGACGACCAGCGGCACGCCCTGGTAGCGGTGCACACGCCCGCGCAGCTTGCCGATGGGCTCGCTGCTGCGCAGCAGCGAGTGCACCGCAAAGCGGCCCATCGCCAGGATCAACCGCGGGCGGATCAGCTCGATCTGCCGCATCAAGAAGGGCTCGCAGCGCGCCAGTTCCTCGGGCTCGGGGTTGCGGTTGCGCGGCGGCCGGCACTTCAGCGTGTTGGCGATGTACACCTGCCGCTCGGGCGGGGCTTCGTCGCGTGTCAGGTTCAGCGCGCGCAGCATGCTGTCGAGCAGATGCCCGGCCGCGCCGACGAAGGGTTCGCCCTTCAGATCCTCCTGCTCGCCCGGTGCTTCGCCGACGATCATCCAGTGGGCGTTCGCATGGCCGACGCCGAACACCGTCTGCCGGCGCGACTGGCACAGGCCGCAGGCCGTGCATTGGGCCACCGCCTCGCGCAGCGCCGACCAGGGCATGGCGGCGATGGCTGCGGCGCGATCGTCGGGCGGCAGGGCCGTTGCAGCGGGCGGTGCCGGCGGCGCTTCCGGCACCGCTGCGGCGGGCGCCTCGCTCTCCACGGGCGCCCACACGCGCAGGCCCATCTCCTGCAGCATCAGCCGCTGGCGTTCGCTCCAGCTCATGGCGGGGCCTGCAAGTCCAGGCTCATGACGATGGCGTCCTCGCGCTGCGCCTTGCCGGCCGGGTAGTAGCCACGGCGCAGGCCGACCTCGGCAAAGCCGCGCCGCGCATAGATCTGCCGGGCACGCGCATTGCTGGCGCGCACCTCGAGCCACAGCTTGGGCAGAGCCTGCTCCAGGCAGCGCCGCTGCAGCGCATCGAGCAGCGTGCGCGCATGCCCGCGCCGCTGCAGCCGCGGCGCCACCGTCAGGTTCAGCAGATGCATCTCGTCGACGCCAGGCATGGCCACGTAGTAGCCGATCAGCCCATAGTCGTCGCTCACCAGCAGTTCGGCCAGGTAGCCGATGGCCAACGAATCGACAAAGTTGCCGCGCGTCCACGGAAAGCTGTAGGCCGCACGTTCGACGGCCAGCACCGCGTCCAGGTCGGCGTACTGCATCGTCTGCAGCCGCGGTTCGGATTGCATCAAGGCGCTCATGGGGCTACCCCCGCCTGGCGCAGCGCCTTGCGCTCGGCCACGGTCATCGCCACCTTGTCGCGCAGGTACAGCGGCAGCGCCTGCGCCGCATCGATGCCGCCCTTTTCGCGCCACAACTGCTGCGCCGCGCGCATCAGCGCGGCAGCACGGTCGATGTTGTCCGCCACGCGCAGTGCCGCGGCGCTGTGCAGGCGCTCGCCGAAAGCCTGCACGGCCGAGCCGGCCACGCACCGCGGCGGCTGCAGCGCCCACAGGGCATGCAGACCGCCCAGCGTGCGCAGCGCCGCCGCACCGTGGCACAACCAGCGGCCGGCGATCCAGCAGTAGCGGCCCGCATAGACCTCGCCCATGCGCGCATCCATCACCACGTCGATGTCCGCCGGCGCGTCATGGTGTTCGGCGCGCACGCCTTCGGCGACGATCAACAGGCTGTCGACCGGCAGCACCGGCAGCGCCGCGCCCAGCGCCAGGCCCTGGGCCACCGCGCAGGCGGTGCGCAGACCGGTGAAGGCGCCGGGGCCGTTGCCGAAGGCGATGGCCTGCAGTTGCGTCAGTTCTATGTCGGCCTGCTGCAGCAGCCGCCGGATCTGCGGCAGCAGCTGCGCCGAGGCGGCCACGCCGCCGGGGCCGTTCCAGCCGAACGAACCGGCCTCGCAGTGCAGCGCCACCGACAGGGCTTCGGTGGAGGTGTCGAAGGCCAGCAATCGCGCGCTCACCGCAGCAGTTTAGCCGTGCGATGATCGCCGCCCATGAGGCAGAGTCCGCTTCGATGGGGCACCGTGCTGGCGTGTCTGTGGCTGTGTGCGCTCGCCGCGCACGCCATGCCGCCCGAGGTCGAAGCCGCGCTGCAACGCGCCCGCGTGCCGCCCGACGCAATGGCCATCGTGCTGCAGGAGGCAGGATCCGGACGCACGGTGCTGGCCCACCACGCACAGGCGCCGATGAATCCGGCTTCCCTGGCCAAGCTGCTGACCACGCTGGCCGCGCTCGACCAGCTCGGTCCCAGCTGGACCTGGAGCACGCCGGTGTGGCTGCTGGGCAGCATCAACGACGGCGTGCTGGACGGCTCGCTGCTCATCAAGGGCAGCGGCGACCCGAAGCTGGTGATCGAGCGCCTGTGGCTGCTGCTGCGCCGCGTACAGCTACTGGGCGTGCGCGAGATCCGCGGCGACATCGTGCTCGACCGCAGCGCCTTCGCGCCCAACCAGGCCGACCCGGCCGATTTCGACGGCGACGCTACACGTCCCTACAACGTGCAGCCCGACGCGCTGCTGCTGAACTTCAAGGCCGTGACCTACGGCTTCGTGCCCGATCCGGCGCGCGGCGTGGCGCTGGTGCTGGCCGACCCGCCGCTGGCCGGCACGCAGGTGGAGCGCACGGTACGGCTGTCGGCCGGGCCCTGCGACGACTGGCGCGGCGCGCTCAAGCCCAGCTTCGCCGATGCCGCGCAGGTGCGCTTTGCCGGCAGCTATCCGGCGGCCTGCGGCGAGCTGCAGTGGCCGGTGGCCGATGCCGACCCGGCCAGCTACAACGCGCGCCTGATCGAGGCACTGTGGCGCAACATGGGCGGCAAGCTCTCGGGGCGCATCATCGACGGCTTCGCACCCCTCGGCATCAAGCCCAGCTTCGAGCTGAAGTCGCCGACGCTGACCGAAGTCGTGCGCGACATCAACAAGTACAGCAACAACGTCATGGCGCAGCAGCTGTTCCTGACGCTGGCGCTGCAGCGCCAGCCGGCCCAGCCGGCCACCGCCGATGCGGCACGCGCGCTGCTGCAGGAATGGCTGGTGTCGCGCGTCGGCGAGCTGCCACCCGGCATGCATCTGGACAACGGCTCGGGCCTGTCGCGCGACACGCGGCTCAGTGCGTCGCTGCTGGCGCGGCTGCTGCAGCAGGGCTGGAGCAGCCCGGCCATGCCCGAGCTGCTGAGTTCGCTGCCCATCAACGGCCTGGACGGCACGCTGCGCCGCTCGCGCGCGACGCCGGGCCGCGCCCACCTGAAGACCGGCTCGCTGCGCGACGTGGCCGGCGTCGCCGGCTATGTACTGTCGGACAGCGGCCGTCGCTACGTGCTGGTGGCGCTGATCAACCACCCCAATGCCAATGCCGCGCGCCCCGCGCTGGACGCGCTGGTGCAATGGAGTCTGCGTGACGCACCTGCACGATGAACCATGCCTTGATCCCGAACGACTGGCTGGGCTACCTGGCCGCGTCACTGACCACGCTGTCCTTCGTGCCGCAGGCCGTGCTGACGCTGCGCACGCGCGAGGTGCATGG